>OBCT01000613.1_pt1 | contig 14109 bp, 13 predicted proteins | sample 1495981 | NCBI WGS metagenome assembly OBCT01 (sample SAMN04168658, study PRJEB22393) | human gut metagenome | biome: human gut microbiome; feature: stool | host: Homo sapiens | collected 2014-03-24
TTGTTCCGATATTCTTTAGGAGATATACCAACATACTGCTTGAAATATTTCCCGAAGAATGATTGTGTGGGGAAGTTGAGCTTGGTCGCTATTTCCTTAATACTTAAATCGGTATTATCGAGCAGATATTTGGCTTCTGTAATGACATTCTGTATAATCCACTGCAAAGCACTACTCCCTGATTTCTCCTTGATGACAGAAGAAAAATATCGGGCGGACAGACATTGCTTGTTTGCATAGAAAGTAACATCCCGTTCCTGATGATAATATCGATAGAGGGTAATCATGAAATTTTGGAAAATCTTATCCTTTTTATCCTGTGGTAGTGGTGTTTGCGGTTTGTTGTTGAAATAGATGTTTAATAACTCATAGCATATCACTTGTCCCCAGGATTTGATTAATTCAGAAATTAAATGTTGTTTCTGTCGGGAACTGTTACAGATATTCTCCCTGTTAATTCGTTTTTCTACAGATTTGAGCAAGTTCTCTACAAATGTATATTGCTCTTCGGAAAGCGACAGACAGGGATTTTCCCGCAAATAAAGCAAGTTTTCCGAGTTGGCTACTTTGTTTACTATCGGTATGACATAATCCAGATCGACCTCTATCATGATTCCTTTCAGGTCTGCGCTTCTTTGGCGTATCTGTAGAAGGTTGGCTGCAGTATATATGAAAAGATTCCTTTTGTTAATCTGATATGGTCTACCTCCCAGCAGGATTTCCGCCTGTCCTTTCTGGCAGAGGAAAAGTCCGCATTGGTTGAATTCGGAAATAATGCATCCTTCTTTCATGGAAGTATCTTCCGGAGATATTATAACATACTTGAATGGCATCAGTGGTTCCATATTCCTTTTCGTTGAAATGAATTTCCTTACAAAGTAACAAACAAATAAATACAAATAGCAAACTATTTCGGCTTTTTATCTTAGCTAACGTACAAATAGAACAATGTTTCGTCTAAATCAACCTTTCTCCTCATGTTTGCTTGGGATACTTTTGTGACAACTAACTAATAAGTGAAAATATGAGACGATTAGACTTCTTATTAACAGGACTTTTAGCAATTTTGTTGACTTCGTGTGGGCAGCGTGTACAGAACGCAGACAGTAAGCCGGCTGTGAAGATTGATACCGTACTTTCTGCTGACAAACAAATAGCTTTGCAGTTTCCCGGACGAGTGAAAGCGGCACAGGACATAAGTCTGTCTTTCCGGGTGAGTGGTACTATTCAGTATATGCATGTAAATGACGGTGCCTATGTGCGTAAAGGGCAATTATTGGCAGAATTAGATCCGACAGACTATCAGATTCAGCTGGATGCGGCAGAAGCAGAATATCAAAGTGTGAAAGCGGAGGCGGAACGGGTGATGGCACTTTATAAGGAAAATGTGACAACACCGGATGCTAACGATAAGGCCGTGTACGGATTGAGACAGATTACCGCCAAATATAACCATGCTAAAGACCAGTTGGCATACACCCGTTTGTATGCTCCTTTTAGCGGATATGTGCAGAAACGTCTTTTTGATTCTCATGAGACGGTAGCTGCCGGTATGCCCGTCGTTTCCATCATCAGTGAGGGGAGCCCGGAGGTGGAGATTAATCTTCCGGCAGTGGAATATATTCGTCGACAGCAGTTTACCCGCTACTATTGTACATTCGATATTTATCCTCATCAAAGATATGCTTTGGAACTGATTAGTGTCACCCCTAAGGCAAATGCCAATCAGTTGTACACTATGCGGCTTCAACTGAAAAAAGAAGATAAACAGGCAGTTCCATCGCCCGGCATGAATACAATGGTGACTATCGAATGTAGTGAAGGAGATGTGCGTAACCTGTCGGTTCCCAGCGGAGCGATCCTTCGTGAGAACGGGCGTACGAGTATCTTTCTTTATGATGCTTCCAGTCACGCTAATGTAGTGAAGGAGATGTGTGTAACCTGTCGGTTCCCGGTGGAGCGATTCTTCGTGAGAACGGGCGTACGAGTATCTTTCTTTATGATGCTTCCAGTCACGCTATTCGCCGTTGTGATGTGACCGTCACCCGTCTGCTTAGCGACGGCAGATGCCTGATTACTTCAGACGGAGCGAATCCCGGTGACTTGGTTGTCGCTTCGGGGGTACATCATGTAAAAGAGGGAGAACAGGTGGAACCGCTTCTTCCGGCTACAGAAACCAATGTGGGAGGACTGCTATGATTGATATTAGTAAATGGGCATTTGAGAACAAGAAGTTGATCTACTTCCTGATTGCCGTACTGATTGTAGGAGGAGCTTATTCCAGTTATGAAATGAGTAAACTGGAGGATCCCGAAATAACGGTAAAGCTCGCTATGGTAGTCACTACCTATCCCGGTGCGTCTGCACATCAGGTAGAGTTGGAAGTGACGGATGTGCTGGAGAAAAATATCCGCTCCATGGGGAATATAGATAATGTGGAAAGTTATTCCTACAACGATCTCTCTCTGATTCAGGTAGAACTGAAAACGACTGTCAAAGAGACGGAGGTAGAGCAATGCTGGGATTTGTTGCGTCGTAAGGTGGCGAACGCACAGGCAGAACTTCCCGAAGGTGCCAGTCCTTCTATTGTAAAAGATGATTTTGGAAATGTTTATGGAATGTTTTTCGCTTTGACGGGTGATGGACTTTCCGACAGGGAACTGTCTGATTATTCAGAACTGGTGAAACGTGAAGTCAGTGAATTGGATGGGGTGGAGCGCGTTGACTTATACGGTAAACGTCCCGAATGTATTAACATCTCTCTCCTGCAAGACCGGATGGCCAACTTGGGTGTGAAACCCGCCGAAGTGCTAGCCACATTGAACGGACAGAACCAAACTGCTTATACTGGTTATTATGATAATGGCGATAATCGTATCCGGGTGACAGTCAGTGATAAGTTTAAGACGGTAGAGGATATTGGTCGTATGCTGATTCAGGGACATGATGCCGATCAGTTGCGGTTGAGTGACATTGCCCGTATTGAGAAAGATTATGAAGATCCTACCCGCAACGAATTGTTTTATGACCGCCAGCGTGCGATAGGAATCATGGTGGCTGCTTCTTCGGATGCCGACATCATCAAAGTGGGGAATCGAGTGGAAAAGAAACTGGAACAACTGAAAGCTGAACGCCTTCCGGCAGGAGTAGAGTGTCATAAGGTTTTCTATCAGCCGGAACGCGTAGGCAGTTCGTTGGGGACGTTTATTCTTAATCTGATAGAATCTGTGATTATCGTAGTCGTTATCCTGATGATTGCTATGGGATTCAAGAGCGGGGTGATTATCGGTATCAGCCTGGTAGTGACGGTATTCGGTTCCTTCCTGTTCCTTTATTTTATGGATGGTACGATGCAGCGTGTTTCATTGGCCTCATTCGTGCTTGCGATGGGGATGCTGGTGGATAACGCAATTGTTATCATTGACGGTATTTTGGTAGATTTGAAAGCCGGGAAGAGCCGGATGGAAGCAATGACTGCTATCGGACGGCAGACAGCAATGCCTTTGCTGGGAGCTACTCTGATTGCCATCATCGCTTTTCTTCCTATCTTTATGTCGCCTGATACGGCAGGCGTCTATACGCGCGATTTGTTTATCGTACTCGCTGTTTCCCTGTTGCTTAGCTGGGTGCTGGCCTTAGTGCACGTTCCGTTGATGGCCGACCGGATTTTGCATCCGGAAATCTCTGCGACAACTGCTGCTTCCGGAAAGCGTGTGTATGAAGGAAAGATTTATGCTGTGCTCCGTTCATTGTTGACATTCAGTCTGGCGCATCGTTGGAGCTTTGTGTTTACAATGATCGCTTTGGTATTACTTTCAGCTTTCAGTTACCGTTTCATGAAGCAGGGCTTTTTCCCGGATATGGTCTACGACCAGCTTTATATGGAATATAAATTGCCGGAAGGAACTAACTCCACTCGCGTGGCGCGTGACTTGGAGGAAATCGAAGCTTACTTGAAAAAACGTCCGGAAGTCACACACGTCACTGCTTCTATCGGTGGTACTCCTGCCCGTTATAACTTGGTGCGTAACGTAGCCAATCCCTCCTTATCTTACGGTGAATTGATTATCGACTTCACCTCTCCGGACGATTTGGTGGATAACATGGCGGAAATTCAACAATATCTTTCGCAACATTATCCGGATGCTTACGTAAAGATGAACCGCTACAACCTGATGTTCAAAAAATATCCTATTGAAGCGCAGTTTACCGGTCCTGACCCTGCTGTTTTGCATCAGTTGGCGGATAGTGCCCGCAAGATTATGGAGAATTGTCCGGATGTTTACCTGATTACTACGGACTGGGAACCACAGATCCCGGTGCTGACTATTGAGTATGACCAGCCTACGGCACGTGCTATCGGATTGAGCCGGAACGATGTAAGCCTTTCTTTATTGACAGCTACCAGCGGCATCCCTATCGGGTCTTTCTATGAAGGTATTCACAAAGATAATATCTACTTGCGTTGCTTAGACGAACACGGAAATCCGATTGAAAACCTGGACAATACGCAGATATTCTCGTCTCTTCCTTCTCTGAACGGTTTGCTGACACAGGAAATGATGATGAAGCTGAAGACAGGAACACTATCGAAAGAAGAACTGGTGGAAACGTTGATGGGAACAACTCCGTTGAAACAAATTAGTAAGCGGATTGATGTGAAGTGGGAAGATCCGGTGGTTCCCCGTTATAACGGGCAGCGTAGCCAACGGGTGCAATGTTCTCCTGTTCCGGGGGTAGAAACGGAGAAGGCGCGGCAATCCATTGCCACGCAGATTGAACAGATTCCGCTGCCTGACGGATATCGGCTTCAATGGCAAGGCGAGAGGAACGCCCGGCTTCAATGGCAAGGCGAGAGGAACGCCAGTACAAAGTCAATGCAATATCTGTTCAAGAACTTTCCGTTTGCTATCATTCTGATGATTTCTATTTTGATTATGCTGTTCAAAGATTACCGGAAACCGATTATCATCTTTTGTACTATTCCGCTGGTATTTGTCGGTGTGGTTGCCGTAATGCTGCTTACCGGGAAGACATTCAACTTTGTGGCTATCGTCGGTACATTGGGGTTGATCGGTATGATTATTAAGAACGGTATTGTCTTGATGGATGAGATCACTTTGCAAATTAATCAGGGAGTAGAACCTGTGACGGCATTGATAGACAGTTCGCAAAGTCGTCTCCGTCCCGTGATGATGGCTTCGCTGACTACGATTTTGGGAATGATTCCATTGTTGCCGGATGCCATGTTTGGTTCGTTGGCGGCTTCTATCATGGGTGGGTTGCTGTTCGGCACGTTGATAACGTTGCTTTTTATCCCGATTTTGTATGCATTATTCTTTCATATAAAAAAGACAGACAAATGAAAAAAGAAATTCTTGTAGCCATTAGTGTAGCGGGTGTATTGTTCGGCCTGTCGGTTTCGCTTGCCGCGCAAGAAAAACTAAGTCTGGCACAATGCCGTGAAATGGCACTGAAATATAATAAGGATATGGCTGCCGCTAATAAGCAGACGGAAGCAGCCCGATTGATGTCTCTTAGTTATAAAGCCAATTTCTTCCCTAATTTTACAGCCAACGGAACGGGTATTTATAGCACAGCGGATGGAAGTCTCGGAGTTCCGGGAGGAAACCTTCCGGTTTTCTTGCCCAATCCTGCTACCGGAGAACTGGTATCGAGCGGTTTCGCTTATTTTCCCGGATTGAATCTGGATTATAAGGTCGGAACTGTTTACTCGGGCGGTATACAAGTGGAGCAACCTCTTTATATGGGAGGAAAAATCCGTGCCGCCTATAAAATGTCATTACTGGGAAAAGAAATGGCACACTTGAACGAAGCCTTAACTACTTCGGAAGTTATTCTGAATACAGATAAAGCATACGTGCAGTTAGTGAAAGCCAAGGAAATGAGAAAAGTGGCGGAAAAATATCACGCCTTACTGACGGAACTTTCCAAAAATGTAAAGAGTGCTCACCGGCATGGCATGAAACCGCAGAATGATGTACTGAAAGTGCAGGTGAAGCTCAACGAGAGTGAACTTTCTTTGCGAAAGGCTGATAACGCTCTTCGTCTTGCAAGTATGAATCTCTGTCATTACATCGGACGCCCTTTGACAGCACAGATTGATATATCAGATGATTTTCCGGAAGTGGAGCAGGAGTGGAAAGTGCAGGTTTCTGATATTACCGCCCGTCCCGAATATGGAATCTTGAACAAACAAATAGCCATTGCCGAGCAGGAGGTAAAGCTGAATCGTAGTGAACTGTTACCGCGTATCGGCGTCAGAGGTAGTTATGATTACCTTCACGGATTAGAAGTTAATGATGAAACTTTGATGAAAAAGGGTGCTTTCTCCGTATTCCTGAATGTCTCTGTCCCTCTGTTTCATTTTGGCGAGCGTACCAATAAGGTAAAGTCTGCCAGAGTGAAGTTGGAACAAGTTCGTCTTGAACAGGAAAATGCCAATGAAAAGATGTTGTTAGAGTTGATGCAAGCTGCCAATAATCTGGATGAGGCCCGGCTGGAAACGGAACTTTCCGAACGTTCGTTGGAACAGGCAGAGGAGAATATGAAAGTCAGTGGTAAGCAATATGAAGTGGGACTGGAAACTCTTTCGGACTATCTGGAAGCGCAAGTGCTCTGGCAACAGGCTTATCAGACGAAAGTGGATGCTCATTTTCAATTGTATGTGAATTATGTGGCTTATTTAAAAGCGGCAGGACAACTGTAATGATAAAACCAGTATTCTGGACATCCTTATGGAATGTCCAGAATACTGGTGATGATTTGTACCTGCCGGGGAGTAAACGTTCGTGTACGCGGATGATAACCTGTGGCAGTCAATAGCCGGAGCAGTTCTTTATTTATTTTAATCCATTTGGTGAATATGCGTATGGCGCAACGGGGTGTAATGTTCGGATTGTACATACAAGCCAATTCCTTTTTCTTATAAGTTTTAATGCGAAACGGAATTTCTTCCTCTTCTGATGGCAATTCTTTCATGTTGATATTTTAATGTTTTAAGATGTGGTAAAGATACAAACTAAAAAAGGCGTTGTCAAGTCTTTTACAGGAATACTTTGGGAAACAGTATCCGCCCGTAGGCGGGTACTGTTTTCCTGCTTTTAAAGGCTGATGATTAATCTTATGCTGCCGGGTCCGGTGCTTCTCCTTTGCCGTCATCCGGGTTGGGATTCGGGTTGGGGTCCGCTTGTTCCGGGCTGATGGAACCATCATCGGAAGCCACCGCTTTTTGAACACTGACTTTACTTAGCATCTCTTTGAATTTGTAGCCCGGAGTGAAAATGATTTTCACTCTGCGTATCGTATCGCTATCTACCTCTTTTTCAGTATCCTGACTTTCGCAATTCATACCAGGACGGAAGCATCCGAAATCTCCTAATTGAACAGAGATGCCTTTTCTAAGGTTGAGATTTAATGTATCGATCAAAGCATCGAGTACAAATTTTACCGCTCCACTGGGAACCATTCCTACTTTAGTGATTTCCTCGCACAAATCTCTGAAATCCACCGTATTGGTGATTACATTTTGTGCTACATACTTTTCAGCTTTAGTTTTATCAAAGCCGAATGTTCTTTTTTTAATGACGTATCTAAGTGCCATAATTTTTTGTTTTTTAAATTAGTTACTTTATTTATCAATTCTCTTTGTGATCACGATGCAAAGATACTATGGGCACTTTCCGGGGAGGTGCTTTAACGGTCCTAGATGTACGTACTTTGATTCACTTTTATTTATTTTGTTTGTATGATTCTGATTTATAGATCCTTATATATTCTGCTTTAATAGCCATTTCCAAATAGGGAATATTTCAATCAGTTTCACGATACTCAAATGTTCTTGATAATCATAAAATATGCCGAAAAACGATGAACGTTGTAAGAATAAACACTATATTTGTACATATTATATTAAGATAATAGAGGTATAGCTATGCTACATTCAAGCCAATCAGCCCCCGTTGTTGATGGCAAAGTCATGGAGTTTGTGATTTTTGCCATTGAGAGTGCCGCCCAGAAGTTGGGTATTCCGGCTCCTACTCTCTATAACCGTTTGGAAAAACTGAATCTTATCCGTCAATACCTGATAAGTGGATATGACATGCTTCACACCCAGAGTCGTGAGTACATAGCCGATACGTTGGTAGAAGCTCTTGAAAACTGGGAAGCCCACTATAAAGAAAAAGGAGAATCTGTATGAAGGTCTATCATGGTAGTACGCAGGCCGTAGAGTATCCTTTGGTTGGTGTCGGACGCGAAAACCTCGACTTTGGTAAAGGATTCTCAATCAATGTCTCATTGACGAGTGTCTCTCTTTCAAAGAATATATAACAATAAAATAAACTACGTTTATGATAGATGTATTAGTATGGAATAAATACACTCGTGTGGTGATGCAATTAGCGGAGCGTTTGAATATTTCTCCCGAAAAAGCATTGCACTTGTTCTATAATAGTAAGGTATATGCATTGCTTCTTAATAAACAATATCCGCTTATAACGTTGAGTGATGCCTACATCACTGATGAAATCATACTTGAGTTACAACAGCAATAATCCTGTTGTGGCTCTTAATTCTGTGTTCCAAGAGTTTATACTTTTATATATACAGTCAACTTTCCAACCCCTTCCTTTTGGATTATTCTGTCGGCAATAAAGGAATTTAATTCTTCAATAGCTACTTTTTTATTTCGTCCTGTCAGATGGCTATAATCTGTCCGGCTGATGAATAGGTGATTTTCCAAGTATGTGTTGAGGCGGTCGCGACACGTCTCACGGGAGATACTATTTTTCTTAGGGCGTGTGATAGATTCTCCTCGTTGCAGCCTCATTTTGTCGCCTACTTCTTTCTTGAATGGACGACTTGCGCGGAAATTAATATTTTTCATTTGGACAGACGCTGCCCGAATTTCTTTTTTATCTTTAACCGGCGGACATTGTAACGATGTAGAGAAGAATCCGAAGTTTCCCATTTCTACATTCCAGCCGTCGGCTAGTAAATCCCGTGCTTCATTGGCAAAGGCTTCCATGGCTCCTGCCAATAAACTTCTGCTGATACCGGTAAATTTGTGGACACGATCCAGAAACTCTTCTTTATCTACGGTTCCTTTGGAGACAATACGGGCATGTAGCGGTTGTTTCTCTCCGTCAGGTGACGGTGGATTTTCAAATAAGTCATATAAAGCACTCATATTCTATTATTAATGGATTAATTACTACTATTAATTCGTTCTACCAAGGTTATTCTTTAGTTCTACCTTGGTTATCGTTTGGTTCGACCATGGTATTTGTTTAGTTCTACCTAGGTGGAACGAATTGTTATTTGCTACAAAAGTAGGTAGTTTATGTAAGAGAGAGGTGCTTTAATTGTAGAGTGGTTTCTTATTTGAATAAGATAACTTCGTAATAACTTGCACTTCCTGATTTATTCAATTACTTTTGTAGCATATAAACCCAAAGAAAGGAGTTGTATAAGTATGGCAAGACCAATTAAGGAAACTCCGATACTTTTCGGAGAAGATGCTCGGCGATTTGAAGAACGGATGAAAGAGAAGCGTAGTGAAACGCCGGAGCAGCGGGAAAAAAGGTTGAAAGACTATGAACTGGCAATGAAAATCTTTAAGAAATAAAATATGAATCGTCAGTTGATAGAGGAAACGTATGAGATGCGTAAATTAAATATCTCAGAAAAAATAAAATCGTTCGATTGTGGAGATACCGATCTGAACGATTTTATTTTGAATGAATCTTTTCTTTATCGGGAAGCTTTGTTAGCTGTAAGTTATGTACTTGAAAATAAAATGGGACAACAAACAGTCGCATATTTTAGTCTTGCTAATGATCGTATTTCTTTGTCTGATTTTGAGAATAAAACAGAGTTTAATCGTTTCCGAAAGCATCGGTTCGTGAATGAGAAGCGTCTAAAAAGTTATCCTGCTGCTAAAATTTGTCGTTTGGGAGTCGATTTATCTGTAAAAGGTCAATCAATAGGCTCATTCCTGTTGAATTTTATCAAAAGTTACTTTGTTATTGAAAATAAAACGGGTTGTCGCTTTTTAACTGTAGATGCGTATGCAGCAGCTGTTCCTTTTTATGAGAAAAATGGATTTATTCCTTTGAATAATGAAGATGTGGATTCTGCTACACGTTTGCTTTATTTTGACTTGAATGATATTGTGCTCTAGATTAGAGCAGCTTTATTAAATATTTTGTTTTGTATACGAGACAAAATGGTGTGCCCCTTATTTTATATACGAAACAAAAAACTTATTGAAACCTGCCTTTTTTATATACATACGCTTTAATTATACAATCATCATTTATTTTCTTTCCTAAACATTTATAACTCTCTCTTGTTATTTTCCGAAAAGTATTTGTACCTTTGTCATTGGAACGTAGCATGCCTTTGTGGTATGCGATTGTGCGTTTCCTCGGTGAACAGGAAATCGTAGCGGATTTTTTTTCAGACACCGGGAGACGCCTGTACTTCTATGACTTCTCATAGGGTACGGGCTGTCTGCCCGTGTCTGAAAGGTAGCCGCTACTACCTCCTGTTTGCGGGATTGTGGCAGCTCCGTACTCTTTTATAATAAAAGGTACGGAACTAGTTGATATTATTAATCTAGTTCCGTTTTTTTATGTCAAATTGGCTCACAACAAAACAGATGTCTGAAAGACGCGACATTCAAGAAGCTATTCTAAAGAATTGGGCAAATCTTGGATACATTACGAGTTCCCGAATCAACGATCAGTTGTTTTTGGATGATGAGAGTTTGGACGCCTATCTGGAAGCCCACAAAAGACTTGGTTTAGAAGCAGGTTACCTTTCTAAAATCGTGGAAGAAAAGAAACTGGAACGGGACTTTATCATTTCCAAATACGATGATTTACTATATGTGTTGAGAACACAGAAGACTTGTAAACCGCTATATGAAATAATCATTCGTGAACTGGCAGCATTGATTCTTCACCCTGTTGCCCGCAATGTTTTCTATTCTATTTCTACAGGAGAATCAGTAGCGAAAGTGGCTGGTCGGCATCGAATTACCTATGGGAAGACATTACAAATGTATAATTCTATACTTAAAGGATTGAAATTGAAGAAAGATATATTGGCTACTTATCGAAAGCGTGCTATCAATGCTCGTTTTTTATCTTTGGCAGACAATAATAAGAATATAAATGTTGGGCAGGAGGAGTGGATACTTCAATTGCCTGTTTGTAAAGTAGCTGATACTCGGCTGGCTAATGTCTTGTATAATCAAGATGTTCGAACAGTAAAAGACTTATTGGAAATCGTGTTGAGAAGAGGTTGAAAAAGTCTGTTGCGAATAGAAGGAGTAGGAAAAACTTCCTACTATCATTTATTATCCAAACTTCAGATGATAGGTGTTGTGGATGAAAGTCTGGATCGGATTCTTGCCGGATGCTCTAATGGTAAGTTCGATAATAAATGACGGGTAGGACATAATTATGGAAAGAGAGATGATATAAAGAGGTTATTTTAAAGGAAAGATAGAGATTTCAACTTCTAAAATAGCCTCCTTATATTATATATGTATGAACATACTGTCTATCTCTCTGCCTCTATTGTATAAGTAAAGCTGTCCGCCCGATAATATCCGACGTTGTATTCAATAGGTACTCCGTTCACATCATAAACAAATCTTCTCCTTATTAATATAGGGTCATTGGATTTTATCTCCAGTTTCTCTGCAATAAATTCCCCTGCAAGTCTGGCTGAAATCTCCTCCTTGCTGGTCTTTACCACTATATTATATTGGGTTTCCAGCATTTCGTATAATGGGCGTGTATAATCTTCCTCTCCGGTTAGTGGAATATTGGGGTTGAAATAAGAGATGAAGTAAACAAACGGATATTCTTTTTTTCCTCTGACGCGCTCCATCACTACACAGCGAGTGTCGGGACTGGAACCTAAATCAAAGAACGTACCGATTTCTTCGGTTGCACGCTTTAAACTGATATGTAGCTCGAAATTGCGAATCTCTATACCTAACATCTTCATTTCCTGTGAGAAACTAAGCCAGTTCTTTACTCCGCCTACGATACCTTTCTTTACTACCTTCGTTCCGTAACCTTTCTTTCGCACCAAAAGCCCCTCAAACACGAGTTTGTTGATAGCTTGTCTCAATGTGTTCCTTGAAATATGTAATTGTTCAGACAATTCTACCTCGTTGGGAAATAGCTTCCCGTTTTTGTACTCTTCAGATTCTATGAGTCTTCTTAGTATCTCTTCTGCCTGAATATGAAGCGGTTTATCACTATTATGATCTAATTTCATATCTATCCTGATTGGTTTATTTTCAGCAAATATAAGATTTATCAAAAAATAATCCAAGTTTTGTTTGGAATAAAAATAAAATCTATATATTTGCACAATTGAAAGTATGTATGAACATATAAAATTTAAAAACGCTATAAACATGAGAAAAGCTAATTATGATAAATTTCCTTCTACGAAGCTGACGGGGATGCTTGTTCAGGGGTGGGATTCTATCATTTCTATGTTAAAAGAGAAAATGGATGCAAGAAAAGTGCTGGCTGTGGATTTATATACAGGAGTATATGAAGAAGAAGTGCTGGATGCTTTTTCAAAAGAATTCTCCGGAAGAGTGATGAATGTACGTGATTTGATGAAACCGGAAAAAGAAATTCAAGCGTTGACAGAACGCTTCATGACTGAAGATGTATTATTCGGCTATGTCACCAATTTGAAGCTGGAAGATTATTTGGATGTGGATAAGGTGGCTGCTGCACGGAAGCAAATCAGTGAAGCAAAAGAAACCATTGTAATCATAGGTACGGGTGCTGCTGTTGTTGCTCCACAGGACGCAATGGTGGTTTATGCGGATATGGCACGTTGGGAAATCCAACAACGTTTCCGCCGGCATGAGGTAAAAGCTTTAGGTATAGACAATCGGAACGATGCTGTTTCTTTGCAATACAAGAGAGGGTATTTCAACGATTGGAGAGTATGTGATAGGTATAAGGAAAGATTGTTTGACAGGGTAGAATTCTGGATTGACACCCATGTGGCCGGGACACCGAAGATGATTGATAAGGATACTTTCTTTAAAGGGGTAGAGGCAACGGTGAACACACCGTTCCGGGTAGTTCCTTTCTTCGATCCGGCTCCCTGGGGTGGTCAATGGATGAAAGAGGTTTGCGACCTGGATCGTGAACGCGAAAATTTCGGCTGGTGCTTTGACTGTGTACCTGAAGAGAACAGCCTTTATTTTGAAGTGAACGGAGTGCGCTTTGAACTGCCTTCGGTTGATTTGGTTTTGCTGAAAAGTAAAGAGTTGCTTGGTGAACCGGTGGAGGCACGCTTTGGAAAAGACTTCCCTATTCGTTTCGACTTTTTGGATACGATGGGCGGAGGTAATTTGAGTTTGCAGGTGCATCCTACTACTCAATTTATCCGCGACAGCTTCGGTATGTACTACACGCAGGATGAAAGTTACTACATGGTAGATGCGGAAGAAGATGCCGTAGTTTATCTGGGAGTGAAGACAGGAGTGGACAAAGAAGCGATGATCGGCGATTTGCGTAAAGCACAAAAAGGTGAACTGGTGTTCGACGCAGAAAAATACGTAAATAAGATTCCGACGAAGAAACACGATCACTTTCTGATCCCGGGAGGAACCGTTCATTGTTCCGGTGCCAACAGTATGGTGCTTGAAATCAGCTCGACTCCGAACCTCTTTACTTTCAAACTATGGGACTGGCAACGCTTGGGACTGGATGGAAAACCGCGTCCAATCAATGTGGAACGTGGTAAATGCGTAATCAACTGGAACCGGGATACGGAATATGTGAATGAACATCTTCGCAACCAGTTCAAGGAGGTTGCTTCCGGAGAAGGCTGGATAGAAGAACGTACCGGATTGCATCCGAACGAATTTATCGAAACCCGCCGTCACCGTTTCTCATCACCGGTATTGCATCATACAAACGATAGTGTAAATGTACTGAATCTGTTGGAGGGAGAAGAGGCCGTAGTTGAGAGTCCTACTCATGCTTTTGAACCTTTCGTGGTGCATTATGCTGAAACATTTATCATTCCTGC
>OBCT01000643.1_pt1 | contig 13327 bp, 8 predicted proteins | sample 1495981 | NCBI WGS metagenome assembly OBCT01 (sample SAMN04168658, study PRJEB22393) | human gut metagenome | biome: human gut microbiome; feature: stool | host: Homo sapiens | collected 2014-03-24
TACATACGCCTCTTTCTTTATCAAAGCTTTTGCCTCCAAGGTAATAGATGGCATTTTATATCCTTGCACAGTAGCTCTCACTCCTAAATTATAGGTAGCTTCATCGTAATTAGATTGAAAAACATCCATATTTTTTATACCCAAAGTAACACTGGCATCCGTATAGCCTGCCGGAATTATCAATTTGGTATCACTTAACTCAACATCTTCTCCGATTGGCTCAAAAGTAACTATTGCGTCCTCGGGTGAAGCGTTAAAACGAAAGGTGAATATTACGGGTTTATCGAATTCTAATATACCCTCATTATTATAGGTGGCATTCACTGTTATTTCCGAGCCTTCTCCGTCTTCCGCCACAAGAGAAAAATTGTTATCCGGATAGGTAGCCAGACTTGGAGTTTCATCTTCGCCGCATCCAGAAAGGGCTGTCAGCAAACCGACTGCCAATAATAAGAAAAATCTATAAAGTGTTCTCATTTCTACAATTGTTTTTTAATTTATTGCAAATCATCGGGATATTGGTAAGGTGTGGCATCATTGTCTTTGTAGAACACGGTAGGTGCTTGTAACGGAGAACCATACAGAGTTCTCACATCAGACAGACGCCGGAATACATTGCCATAATTTTCCGGCTTCGGTGAAAAGCCCATAAACCATCCAGAACCTTGGTTTATCAGTCTTTGTCCCTGTAAATCGCCACCTGTACCTCTAACAAACTCCATGGATTGACCGGAACATTCTTTGGATGTCAGGTCCCCATACGGAACTTGAGAAGGATCTCTACCATAATCACCAACTACAATATCTATCCAGTTTTTAATAGTTACTCCATCAACAACGGTTGCCTTCGAACTATACATTCTTCTTAATGCATATACTGCTACGATTTTATCAGGCATTGCTTGTTTAGTTTCGTAGCATAAACGTGCCGCAGCCTCCTCACTAGGCTCTGTTAATGCTGGATTATTCGGATCATAAGCACCTTCATATTCGTCATCAAAACATACCCCGTCCAGATTATATGCTTTGCAATACTGAGCTAGTTCTCGTGCAAAGTCTTTGGCACCTTGTTTAGAAAGTTGCGCCACTCCTGTTATATCCCCGTTACTAAGTATTCCTAATACTATTTTAGTTCCACGTTTACGAAGTGGTTGCAAAAATTTCTCATTATTATCTAGCAAATATTGTATGTAAGCATTACATTTTAAATAAGGGCGTTGGGCTTGTGCGTCCCAGTTGATATTGGCAGCAAATGGAGATACTACATCCCACAGCAATTTTCCGTTTTCCAGTTGAAAAGAAAGAGCATTCAGTGGATTTGTACCATCAAAGAAGACAAATGACTTTACTACATCTTCCCCTTTGTAAGTGTTTCCTAACTTTCTCATATCTTTTATCAAATAGATACAATGACCAGCTTTCTCATCTTTTATGGTAATGTCGCTACTTACGTGGGTAAGAGCTATAGGTAAAGCATAGGTTTTATCTTCTTTCAAAGTGCCGTCCGTCTGAATGGTGATGTCAGTCTGAGCAGATTTTGTTTGTGCATCTACAATAAGCTTCCCGTCATTCTTAAAAGAAACCAAGTGCGCAGGATACAATTCAAAATCGGTTTCATGCTCTTTGTTATAAGTATCCAAATAGTCTGCATCAATAATTACTTGAGCAAAAGTACTGGTACTCGCCATTTTACTAAGACTCATTTTTACAGAAGTAGTATAAGTATCTTTGTATAGCTCCACTACGTTAGAGGACAAATTGGACTTTCCGTCACGCAAGTATCCATTGTTTTCATAAATGCCAGTATATGCTGACTCATCTATTGCTTTATTTATGACAAGATCATCATCACAAGAGGTAAGGCAAGTTATGCCGCCTGCAAATATGGCAACCATCAACCCTGTTATCAGATATTTTTGTTTCATAATAATATTCTTTTTAATTAAAAGGATTAATATATTTGAGGAAGTTCTACAGGAACCCATATCGGATCTTTACTCGCAGTGATATCATTTCCATTACCTGTACGATCTATAACAACCTTTCCAGACCCCTCATTAAATTTCCAGTAGGCTACAAGTCCTTCACTGGCAGGATTTACTTTATAAGGATTATCTGCAATTTGCTCTGCAGTTCTTTCTACGCTCCAAATACGAACCTCTGAAATTTCTCCCGGAAGCCAGCGGGTACCATCAAAAGAACGGCCTATATAGCAATTCTTAGTTAAATCAACCGTACTATTTGCTGACTGGTCTTTATACACCGCCACACCATTCTTGTAATAGATTCGGTTTTTATTGACAGTGTTATACACAACAGCTATGTGTACCCATTCGTCTACCGGAAGTCCAATACCTGGTGCGTGATTTGCTGGAGGAAAACTTCCACCTGGCACAAATGCCTGAAGTTGATCACGTGGACGGTCGCCATCACCGATACGTATAAGGAAATTACCTTCAATTCCAAAAACAGAACTTAGTGCATTATCACGTTTGGCCACCCAGTCATCACTTCGTACCAATGCTTCCACTGTAATAGTAATCATCTTGCTTACATCACTATTCCATTTTATCGGAAAATAGTTTTCTTTAATATTAGCTACAACATTAATAAGAGCAGCGCCTTTGATGATAAAATAAGTAGTACGGGCACTCTCAAGAAGTCCAATTCCAGATACATTTGTGATTGTAACAGGCAACACATAACGTCTTGAGTCGTCCAATTGATTCAAATTAACGAAATTCACTATGATATCATCTCCAGAAATTCCTCCGGGTTGAATCGTAACATTCTTCACAGGAATATCATAAAACGCTTCGGGAAGTGCTGTAGCATTATCTCCATAACTTAGATTGTAGGTAGCCGCTAAAGATGGTTTGGCATCAAAGCTGACTTGGATTTCGTTGTCGACAGGAGCAGCAAGCCGATAAGTAATTTTACGACTGTCAAACAATACATCTTCTTTAATCAGTAAATCTTCTGTTACGGGTACCGAACTTATATAAAGCTTATTGTCATAATGATGTTCATCATTAATATCCGTATCCTTGCAGCTGCTTACCGTAAATGCAGTAAATGCTATAAATGCTAATTGATAAATATGCAATTTCATATTGTATTTCTATTTATTAGGATTCATTATATGAATAGTTTCACGTACTGTTCCATAAGTATTATTGTAATAATCCTTTTGGATATTGATGATAAAAATACCAGTGCAGGTATAATCTGGTGATGCCTGTACAATCCATTGAGCTGTACCTTGTGCAGCCAATACTTTATTTCCATTTGCATCCCGTGTATCCCAATAACCAATTATCATATCCTTATCTTCCTGTTGAGGAAACTGTGTACAGGCAATAAAACGATCTTTTGGAACAAGATCCGCATTCGTTCCTGCTACGTCTATGCCTGCTTGAATAGCCATGTTTTCTGGAGCCAAATACTGCACATAACCGTAAAAAACCAATGTTTTGTCGGTATGCTTAATCCGCCAATCCAACACTCTGCTGAAGAAGTTTTGCTGACGTGCCTTGTATTGTTGTAACACATCTTCTTGCATACCCACCATTGAAAGTCCTGTATAGTCAATTAGGATACCATCATATCCATAATTGTCACATAGAACCAGCATAGCATCCGTACGTTCATTCAGATACCTTTGTGCATCTTCTTCCGTCAATTCGGAATTATCTTTTGCCTTATTGTTCCATTCTTGTTCTAAACTCTCATAATTAATGCAGGAAAGCGTGCGGATATTCTTCTCGCGTATTTTTACCATTTCGGCTTGTGTTTCAGACGAGAGCTTTTCTGGATTATTCAAACAGATAAAATCCACACTGTCCAGTATAGCGGTGAGACGTTCGGTTTGATTGATTGGATTAGTTTCCGGATTGTCAAAAGAGACAAAGACTAACTTATGTTCTCCATCCTTGTAGCGTTTCAGATCTCTGATATAGTCAGCATACAGTTGCGGGTTTTGCTCTTCAAATGTAGGGTAATGGATGTTAATGCTTTTTGGGTCTGTCCAGCCTTCGCATGAGGAATACATCATCCCCCACACCATCAATATTGTTGTAAACAAACTGTTTTTTACTATTCTTTTCATATATATTATCACTTAAAGATTTTAATCACATTATTTTCATCCAAGTTCTCTAAGTACTTGGTAAATTCTAAATATAGGTTATTCAAGGAGATATCAGATATTTCTTACTTTTTTCGAAAAAAAAGAGAAAATGGACTAAGTGTTTATTATATTAGCATTGTTTTATTAACAAAGGAAGGGAAAGTCGACACTCTTCTTTTTGAGTTTAATAAAATGTATAACCATTAAATTAAATGTATGGAAAGCAAACATTCGCTTCGAAAGTCGAAGTTATTTCGAGCTTTATTGATTCTTTTGTTGATAGCAGTTCCTGTACAATGGGCTGCGGCACAGTTGACCTTATCAACTCCCCGTACAACTTTAGGAACTGTAATTAAACAAATTCAATCACAATCAAAGTACCAATTTTTCTACAATGACAAGCTATCAACTGTCACAGTTGAACCTTTAAAAGTAAAAGATGCTTCTTTAGAGCAAGTTTTAAACACACTTTTGAAAAATAAAGATATCTCTTATAAAATAGAAGAGAATATAATTTATTTATCAGAAAAAGAAAATTCCGATTCACTACAACAACAAAGCGGGAAAGAACGTACTATAACCGGACAAGTTGTAGATGCTAAAGGAGAACCATTGATTGGTGTTAGCATTTTAGTGAAAGGAACAACAGACGGAGCTATTACCGATTTGGATGGTAACTACAAAATTGTGACAAAAAGCAATAACCCAGTTATTGTTTATTCTTATATCGGATATAAGACACAAGAAATCCCTTTGAAAGGACAGACAGCCATTAATATTACGATGATGGATGATACCCAAGTGATTGACGAGGTAGTTGTTACAGCTTTGGGTATTAAGCGTTCAGAGAAAGCTTTGAGTTATAATGTCACACAGGTCGATGCAGAATCAGCTTTAGCTGTAAAAGATGCGAACTTTATTAATTCACTGAACGGAAAGGTTGCGGGTTTAAATATCAACTCTTCTTCTTCTGGTATTGGTGGTGCAAGTAAAGTTGTTATGCGTGGCTCCAGGGGTATCGAACAATCGTCTAATGCTCTTTATGTTATCGACGGTATTCCAATGTATAACCTGAGCGCTTCTGGTGGTTCTGAAGAGATGCAATCGCAAGGCTCTACAGAAGCTATAGCTGATATAAACCCAGATGACATTGAATCAATGTCAGTTTTGTCTGGTGCTGCTGCTGCCGCATTGTATGGTAGCAATGCATCTAATGGTGCTATTGTGATTACAACCAAAAAAGGAAAAGTGGGTCGTGTAGCCTTGACCGTATCTAGTAATACAGAAATGTTATCTCCATTCGTCATGCCACAGTTTCAGAATCGCTATGGAACTTCTGGAACAGATGCTAGTTGGGGTAAAAGATTGAATGAAGCTAATTACCGCGGATACGATCCTGCAAGTGATTATTTTCAGACTGGGCTTATTGGAACAGAATCTGTAACACTTTCTACTGGTACTGAACACAATCAGACATATCTTTCTGCCGCAGCCGTTAATTCGCGTGGCATTATTCCAAATAACAAATACGACCGCTATAACTTTACATTCCGGAACACCACTCTTTTTCTAGAAGATAAGATGAAACTGGATGTTGGTGCTCAATATATTATGCAGAAAGACCGTAATATGGTGAATCAAGGTATTTATGCAAACCCATTGTCTTCTGCTTACCTGTTTCCGCGTGGAAATGACTGGGAAGATTACAAAATGTACGAACGTTATGATTTAGAGCGTAATATGTATACGCAATATTGGCCTCAAGGAGGGGGATCGTTCCGTTTACAAAATCCTTACTGGATTAATTATCGTAACTTGCGTGAAAATGACAAAGATCGTTATATGTTGAGTGCAGCTTTAAGTTACGATATTCTAAGTTGGTTGAACGTAGCTGGACGTGTACGTCTAGATAATTCATACAACACATATACACAAAAATACTATGCCTCTACCATCGCAACTATTGCTGAAGGTGAAAATGGTTTTTATGGTGTAACAAACACTCGTGACAAGCAAACATATGCAGACTTATTGTTGAATATAAATAAAACATTTGGCGAGGATTGGAGTTTAACAGCTAATATCGGAGCATCTTATTCAGACAATCGTTCTGAAGCTCTTGCCGTTAGTGGACCAATTGCAGCGAATGGACTTCCTAACTTTTTCACAGTTGCTCAATTGGATAAAGAAACTGGGAAACGTGAAGAAACTGGTTATCGTGAACAAACACAATCTATATTTGCATCTGCAGAAGTTGGTTATAGAAGTACTTACTACTTGACTCTTACCGGACGTAATGATTGGCCAAGTCAATTAGCGGGACCGAACTCAAAACAGTCTTCTTTTTTCTACCCGTCAGTAGGAGGCTCTGTTGTTTTGTCTGAACTTTTCAAATTACCTGAAAGTATTTCATACTTAAAACTACGTGCTTCTTGGGCATCCGTAGGTCTACCATTTGGACGCTTCCTTGCTTATCCAACTTTTTCATGGAATACTTCAACAGGAGCATACTCTTCTCAGTCTGCATATCCATTGTATGATTTGAAACCGGAACGTACAGATTCTTGGGAAGTAGGTCTTACTGCACGTTTCCTTAAACATTTCAATTTTGATGTTTCATTCTATAATACCAAGACTTACAATCAAACCATGGATGCAAAGCTTTCTCCAACAGGAGGCTATAGTACATTCTATGCGCAGACTGGTAACGTACGTAACCGTGGTGTAGAACTTTCACTTGGTTACAAGAATACATGGAACAAGTTTTCATGGAGTTCTAACTACACATTCAGTGCCAATAAAAACAAGATTTTAAGCCTGATTGATGGTTACATAAACCCTGTAACCGGTGAAGAAATAACAAAAGACCGTATGGATGTAGGTGGTTTATCAAAGGCACGGTTCATTCTAAAAGTAGGTGGATCTTTAGGTGATCTCTACTCACAGTCTGACTTGCTTCGAGATTCAAATAATAAGATTTATGTAAATGCCGATGGAAATGTAGCAGTGAATGACAAAGCTGATGATATTTATTTAGGATCTGTTTTTCCAAAAGCTAATATGGCATGGCGCAATGACTTTCAATATGGTAACTGGGGACTTGGCTTCCTTCTTACTGCCCGTTTGGGAGGAGTCGTTTACTCTGCGACTCAAGCCGTTCTTGACTCCTATGGTGTATCCGAAGCTACAGCAGCAGCTCGTGATAATGGTGGAGTCGTGATAAACGGCAACGATATGATTGACGCGCAAAAGTGGTATACAGTGGTTGGTGCCGACAGCGGTATTCCTCAATATTACACTTATAGTGCTACCAATTTACGTCTGCAAGAAGCTTCTGTCAGCTACACTATCCCAAGAAAGAAATTGAAAAATATTATGGATATCACTCTTTCGCTGGTAGGTCGTAACTTGTGGATGATTTATTGCAAGGCTCCTTTCGATCCTGAATCTGTAGCCACTACAGGTAACTATTACCAGGGAATTGATTACTTTATGATGCCTAGCCTTCGTAGCGTAGGATTCAATTTGAAACTTAAATTCTAAAAACGGAAAAGATGAAGAAAAATACAATAATACAGTTTATAGTCACTGGTATGTTTCTTTTCGGTGCAACTGCATGTACAGGAAACTTTGAAGATTACAATAAAAATCCTCATGAACCAGACCAAAATGACATGGGAGTAGATTGGTATTTGGTAAGATCATTAGCTCTTAATTTACAAGATTTGATGATGCCAGAACAAGAGAACTTTTCTCAATATGTAGACTGTTTGATGGCAGGAGCATTTTCGGGATATGTAGCAGACTCCAATTTGGGTACAGGTTGGTCTGGTCGTTACGCAACTTATAATCCTTCAGACGATTGGAAAAAAATTCCATTCAATGATTTTTATTCAAAGTTTTATCCTGATTACTTCAATTTGAAAAATCAAAGCGATGATGAACTTTTCTTATCGTTGGCCGAGTTATATCGTATCGTCGTAATGTTACGTGTAACAGATACATATGGTCCCATCCCTTATTCAAAAGTAGGTGCAGCTAATGCGATCAAATCCCCTTATGATTCTCAGCAAGCTGTCTATGCCAAAATGCTAGAAGATTTGGATAATATTATTACAGTATTAGGAAAGTTTGGCAACCAAAGCTTCAGCTCAAGTGCTGATAGAATTTATAATGGCAATACATCAGCATGGTATAAGTTTGCCAACTCTTTGAAGCTAAGAATGGCGATGCGTACTTGCTATGTAGCAGGATTTAACGTGAATGGAAAAACATCACAGCAATTGGCTGAAGAAGCTGTAGCAGCAGGTGTTATGACTGCTGCAACTGATGGCGCTTATCGTAAAGTTGCCGATCATAATCCATGGCAACGTTTTATGGTACTATGGTCAGATGCACGAATTTCAGCGGATTTAACCTGCTACATGAATGCATACAACGATCCTCGTCGCGAAGCATATTATGATAAAAGTACTTTTGGCACCGTGTCGGGAAATGCATATACTGGAGAAGAAAGTTATGTAGGTTTACGTCGGGGTATTCTGCAAGGACAATATAACTCCTGGTCACAAGGCTCTTCTTGTATGAAAGTCACTACGAGTGATAATATAGTTGTGTTCCGTGCATCAGAAGTCGCTTTCTTGCGTGCTGAAGGAGCTCTTCGTAACTGGAACATGGGAGGAACAGCTAAAGACTTCTATGAGGAAGGAATCCGTTTGTCGTTTGAAGAAAACGGAATTACCAGTGGAGTCGAAAATTATCTTGCAAGTACGGGAAAAGTAGAAGCATATAAAGATCCACTGAAAGGACAAAGTGCCCAAACTTATGATTACTCTGGAGCTATTAATACAAATGTAACTGTGGCATGGTCTGGAGGTGATTTTGAAAAAAGCTTAGAACAGATTATTACTCAAAAATGGATTGCAAACTTTCCAAATGGTATGGAATCATGGACTGAGTACCGTCGTACAGGCTATCCTAAATTAATGCCAATGGTAGCAAATGCAAGTGGAGGAATTGTTAATGATGCGGAAGGTGCACGACGCATGCCATATCCAACTGATGAATATCGTGAAAATAGAGAAAGCGTAGAAGCAGCAGTTGCGACATTGACACAAGAGTCCAAGACTAAAAGAGGAGATACGATGGCAACTCACGTATGGTGGGACTGTAAATAAATCAACCAATGAGTAACAAAAAATAAAAATATATACCAAGTACTTAGTATATTAAATTATACAAATAAAATTACCTTAATTATAGCATATATGAGAAGAAAAATAAAATATCTCATGCCTGTAATGCTGGCATGTTCTATGATGCAGTTCTCGTGTTCTGACTGGACAGATCCAGAAAGCATCAATATACATACTCCTTCTATGGAGGAACAAAATCCGGAACTTTATGCTCAATACCTGGAATCTCTCAACAACTTTAAAGCAACAGACCATCAGGTAGTAATTGTTTCAGTTAATAATGTAAGTACTGTAACAACCTCACGCAGTCAACATCTTACTGATATGCCTGACAGTCTCGACTATATTTGTCTAAACAATACAATGGAAGTAAATCAGGCAAATATATCTGAGATGAAGGAAGTACGTCGATTGGGTACAAAAGTATTGGGATTAGTTGATTTCGATGCTATAGAAAGTGCATGGAAAAAGATTCTTGAAGAAGAAGCAGCCAACGCTGTACCTAATCCCGAATCTGATGAAACAGAAAATGGAGAAGAAGGAGAAGAGACTGTCGACGATGCAACACGTTTTATTGAATACTGCAAAAGTGAGGTCACTAAACAAATCGCCGCAAGTAACGCTTTAGATGTAGATGGAATTGTAGTGAATTATACAGGCTTCGACCTCAATTCGCTTGTTGAAGAGAATGAAATTGCCGCTGAAACAGCACGTCAAGGAGCATTCTTTGACGCGGTAGCTAACTGGAAAGTTGCGAATACTAATAAGGACTTGCTTTTCAAAGGTTACCCGCAGAACGTTATTGGTAAAAGTCTGCTTTCTGATTGTAAATACATCATTGTCAATGCGCATGGAGCAAAAAACCAATACGAGATGTCTTATCTCATACTCATGGCATCAGCAAAAAACGTACCAACCGACCGCTTCATCATGGGAGTAACAACGCCTTATCTTACCAATTCGGGGAGTTACAATGGTGAACTCGGAGATGGCTCATCTGCCATCATTGGAGCTGCTCAATGGGCAGTGGCAAAGACGCCTGACTACACCAAAGCTGGAATTTCAATTGATGCAGCGGAAAAAGACTATTTTAATGCCAGCAATGTATACCCAACCTTAAAAGAAGCTATAAGTATATTGAGTCCAACCGTTAAATAAAAAACTGCCTTATGAAATTAAACAATTTAATATTTACAGCTCTTGCCGGTTTCTCAATAATTCTTGCCGGTTGCCAGAACAACGATGAAAATGAACAGCATTATGACAATAAACTCTTCATTTCGGCATCGAACTTTACTAAGGAAATACTGTTCAAAGCTGGTGATACAAATGTAGAAACTGGTCTTTCAGTAGCCATAGCAAAGCCTGAAGAACATGATATCAAAGTGACTATGTCACCTGCTCCCGAACTTTTATCAACTTATAAACTGGCATATTACGATGAAACTGCAGTACTTCTTTCTGAAGAACATTATTCAATGCCAGAAACTTCGACTACCATCAAATCAGGTAGTATAGTTAGTCCAGAATTGCCTATTGAATTCATTAATACAGGAGAACTTGATATCAAAACCACTTATGTGCTTCCAGTCACTATTAAATCAGTGGAAGGAATCGGCGTTTTGCAAAGTGCTAAGACATATTATTATGTATTCCGCGGAGCATCACTTATTAATGTGGTATGTAATATCAGTCGTAATCGTGCTTATCCGGACTTCAAGAATGACTCCAAATTCAATAATCTAACGGAGAATACGATGGAGATACTGTTCAAGGCCAATTCATTCCCTAATACTCTGAACACGTTGATGGGTATCGAAAGCAATTATTTGCTCCGTATCGGTGACGCAACCATTCCGAATAACCAACTTCAAGTAGCTACTTCTGTTAACAATTGTACAAGCGCAGACCTTCAACTTGAAAGTGGCAAGTGGTATCATGTAGCTGTCGCATTCAATAAAGGTAATGTCAAAGTATATATCAATGGCGTAGAAAAGCTTTCCGGTTCAACGGGAAAGAGTTCTGTTAGTCTTGGTGCTAAACATACCAATGAGGAAGACGGCTCACGTTGTTTCTGGGTAGGTTATTCCTATAAAGATGACCGCTATTTTGATGGCGTCGTTTCCGAAGTACGAATCTGGAATCGTGCATTAACAGCAGAAGAAATTCAGGCAACAAATCACTTCTACACAATAGAACCTGAATCGGAAGGGCTCATTGCATATTGGAAATTCGACGAAGGTTCGGGTACAGTAGCTAAAGATTACAGCGTGAGTGGCTATGATTTGACAATCGAAAAAGAACCTAAATGGGAATCTGTTTCATTGCCTCAATAATAAATCATTTAACTAAGAATTGAATATGAATATGATAAACAATATCAAATATGCTTTCCTGCCAGTGGTAATGTTCACTATGGCAACCTTCACATCTTGTGAGGAAGACATTGAAATAGGAAACAAGATAGATGAATCTTCTTATTTGGCATCGACTCAACTGAGCGGATTATTATTGGACGAAAATACGAACAAAAACAGTTCGGTAATCGAGCTCCGAAATAATGAATATAGCACTAATGTGGTATTCCGTCTTTCTAAACTACCTCAAAAAGGAGTAGATGTTCAAATAGCTGTCGAGGAATCATATGCAGCTATATACAACACTATCCATGAAACGGATTTCGAAGTGTTTCCTGCCGCTAATGTGAAAATCGCAAATAATGGTACTTTTGTACTTGCCCCAGATGATAAAGTTACCCCAAGCGTGAAAGTTACACTGACTGCGTTTGATGGAATGGAAGAGGATAAAACCTACATAGTACCTTTGACAGTAACATCTTCTACTGAAGGAGTAACATTTACTGAAACGTCCAAGCATATGGTGCTTCTCGTTCAAGATTATCGCAACAAACCTAATACTAACAAAGGAGAAGATGCGGTACAAACAGTTCTTTATTTCGAAGTTAATGATACTAACCCGCTCAATGCCCTTGAGTTTCTGACTGAAAGTGGTAAATATTTTTTCGACCATATCGTACTTTTTGCTGCTAATATCAATTGGGATCCAGAGAAACAACGAGTATATTTAGCGAACAATGAAAATGTTCAATTCTTGCTCGACAATAATGATAAGTATCTACAACCATTGCGTAAAGCTGGTATGAAAATTATTATCAGCATCCTTGGTAATCATGACGAAGCTGGTGTCGCTCAACTTTCGGATATGGGAGCTAGGGAATTCGCCCGGGAACTGGCAGCTTATTGCCGTGCTTATAATCTGGACGGCGTCGCTTTCGATGACGAATATTCGAACTCACCAGACCTTTCAAACCCCTGGCTTGCAAGCCCATCAGCTTATGCAGGTTCACGATTAATGTATGAATGTAAAGCTGTCATGCCGGAAAAAATTGTCTCGCTCTATAACCTTGGCAACATGTATTCAAGTAGTCTCCAAGTTATCGATGGTATCGAACCTGGTCAGTATTGCGATTATGCTGTAGCTGACTATGGTGGTGCTGCTGGGCCAGGTACCGGTATGACATTGAAACAGTGTGCTGGTATGTCAATAGAACTAAGACGAGGCAGTGGCAACTCAAGTGAATCTACAGCGCGTTCTAGAAAAGAAGCTGGTTATGGATACTACATGTTCTTCGCACTTGACCCATCATTATATGGTTCACAAGTATATAGATGCCAATCCGTTTGTAAAGGTTTGTACGATGAAACATTAGTTTATCCAAGTTACTATTATAAAAAGAATAGTACAGAACGTGAAGCTATTAACTGATTAATGTATATTTTACCTTAAAAAGAATAGATATGAAATTATTTAAGAATTTAATGATAGTGTTATCGGTATCCCTCCTACTATGGGGTTGTTCTGATGATGATGAATCAATCAATAATGGTAATTCAACAATCTCACTATCGACCAATATACTCCAAGTGGATAAAAATGGAGGGGATGCTACAGTTACTGTAACAAGCTCCGACAACTGGCGGCT
>OBCT01000695.1_pt1 | contig 12452 bp, 10 predicted proteins | sample 1495981 | NCBI WGS metagenome assembly OBCT01 (sample SAMN04168658, study PRJEB22393) | human gut metagenome | biome: human gut microbiome; feature: stool | host: Homo sapiens | collected 2014-03-24
AGGACGTGTAAACGCAATAAGGACGTTCAAGGGCTTAGTTGCGGATTTGAGGTTCATTATGTTTCTCTCCGGATTCGGAAGGGATAATTTCGAAGCTATCGTTTTTGATGTTATCCTGATTCTTTTTTTCATCTTTATGGGTAGTATACGTCTGGGGAGCATCTGTACCTTGAGCCTGTTGTTTACTACCGATGATCCATTGTCCGATACCCATAAATGTAACGAGTAAACCGATCGCTCCAATTCCGAATTCACCGGTGATTGCCCAAAGGAAGATGAAAAGACCGATACCTGTAAAGGTGTTCTTGATGCCTTGTGAACGTGAGTCAACCGTTTTGTTTTCACGAATAAATTCTGCTGGCAATGGCTGACCTGCAGCGAGTGCCTGTTCGGCAAGACGATAGCGTGCTTTCCGATTTTTATAACGGAAGAAGAAGATTACAAACAGAATGAATACCGGAAATCCGAAAACGGCAATGATCGATATGATTGCTACGAGAATTCCTCCGTTGATACCAAAGCCGTGGAATGGGAAATCGTCGTCATCCGATTCGAATGTAAAACTGGCCTTACCATGACCAGTACTGACATTACTTGAGTTTGCATCTACTTCTGTGGAATCAGTGTCCGCTGTATCTACACCGATGACTGTGACAGCAGTATTGTTTGTTTTTGCTTTATTGTCTTTGGTCACAGTTACCTTTACTTTTCCGACGGAATCGCGGACAACAGTAGTTTGGTTTTGGGCAATAGCCAGTGTGCAAGTGGTCAGTACAACCATCAATGCTAATAGAAAATTTTTCATATCAATAGTTTTTTTATTTATTTCTTTGTTTGTTAGACGTAGTTAATATCATAGAAAGTTGCAAAGAGACGAAATATTTTTGATATTTGCGGAAATTAATAACGAAAAATGGAATTACCCGCTTCTTTCATAGATTATACCCGTGCCCTGTTGGGCGATGAAGAATACGACAAATTAGCTGTTGCTATCCAACAAGAACCACCTGTCAGCATCCGGTTGAATGATGGGAAATTAAAAATTGAAAATGGAAAATGCAGAATTGTACCGCAAGCAGGCTGTATTACTGATTTTCAACTTTCAGCTTTCAATTTTGAATTTAATCAAGTCCCTTGGTCTTCCGAAGGATTTTACTTGGATGAGCGTCTCACTTTCACGTTTGATCCATTGTTTCATGCAGGTTGTTATTATGTTCAGGAGGCTTCTTCTATGTTTGTGGAGCAGGTGCTCCGGCAGTATGTCACCGGACCGGTAAAGATGCTGGATCTTTGTGCAGCTCCCGGTGGAAAGTCTACTCATGCCCGTAGTGTGCTTCCTGAAGGGAGTTTACTGGTGGCTAATGAAGTCATCCGGAATCGTTCGCAGATTCTTGCGGAGAATTTAACGAAGTGGGGACATCCGGATGTGGTAGTAACCAATAATGATCCGGCAGATTTTGCGGCTTTGCCGTCTTTCTTTGACGTGATTCTTACAGATGTCCCTTGCTCCGGTGAAGGTATGTTCCGTAAAGACCCTGTTGCTGTAGAAGAGTGGAGTTCCGAGAATGTAGAAATCTGTTGGCAGCGGCAGCGGCGGATTATTGGAGATATTTGGGACACGTTGAAGCCTGGGGGAGTTCTTATATATAGTACGTGTACATTTAATACAAAAGAGGACGAAGAGAATGCACGTTGGATTCAACAAGAGTATGGAGCCGAACCGTTAACTGTGCAAGTACAGGAAAACTGGAATATAACAGGAGATCTTTTACCGGATAATTGTGATGGTTCTAAATCTTCTATTCCTGTCTATCATTTTTTCCCTCATAAGACGAAAGGCGAAGGCTTTTTCCTGGTAGCTTTTCGGAAGCCGGAGACAGGAGACGAGATTCCGGTATCTTCTTTCGCCAAGGAGAAGACTTCTAAAAAGAAAGATAAGAAAGGAGGAGCAGCATCTTCTCCTGTTTCGAAAGAACAGCTGAATATTGCAAAAAGCTGGCTGAATGATGAAAATTCGGACAAGTATATATTGTCGGCAGAAGGAACAAGTATTCGGGCTTTTTCAAAGCATTATGCTGATGAATTAATGGCAATGAAACAATGCCTGAAAATCGTATCGGCAGGAGTGGAGATAGGAGAAGTGAAAGGAAAGGATTTGATACCTGACCATGCATTGGCGATGTGTAGTTCACTTTTATGCCGGGAAGCATTCGCTACGGAAGAAATAAGTTATAAACAGGCTATCACTTATTTACGAAAAGAGGCCATTACCTTACCGGTAACAGCCCCTCGTGGATATGTTTTGCTTACGTACCGGCATATTCCTCTCGGATTTGTGAAGAACATCGGTAATCGTGCCAATAATCTTTATCCGCAAGACTGGCGTATTCGTAGCGGATACTTGCCGGAAAATATACGCATATTATCGGAAAGTACAGTTGATTAAAGAAGACCCTGCTGATTAAGGCAGTATTCCGGCAGGTATTTCCTGTTCGGAAAGGGTAAAACTAATTTGTTTGCCTGTGCCTGGTTCACCTCCAGCGATTTCTTCCAGCGTGTAGGAAGGAGGTGGTGCAGGTGATGTCCGCGTTTTTCCGATGGGTGGAGTATTCCAATTCAGATTCAAGCTTTTATCCAAGCGGTGAAATACGTATGCATTTCCCCACAAGATGAATTTATGATTGGAAATAGGTGTTGCCGCATCTTCCGAAAAGGTGAGAGTCAGTATAGCTTTCTCATTATTTCCTTCTTCTTTTTCCAGTTTGTAACTTCCTCGAGTTATTAAGGTTAGTCCGGATGAAAAAGCTGTTTGTTCTCCTTGTTTGAAAAAATAAGCATCCCGTGCGTGATTGTTAATTAGAAAAATGTCGGAAATGCCGGGCAGAAGATTTGCGTCTCCGTTTGGTAAGTTAGACAAGTAGCTGCGGAGCAACTTTATATCCTCGTAATTGTCGACAACCTTGATTGGCAGGGTGCAGGTTTCTTGTGTGGCGTTGTCCGTTACTGTCAGATAAGTTTGCCCGGTGAGAATACCGGTAACATAAATCATACGTCCGGCAGGTACTCCGGTCCAGCCGGTTTCGGTTCCTGCGCTTGCGATGCGTGTGTCTTTAACTTCAAGTGAGTAATCACCATTTCCGCTTTCCAGTCCAAGGTAACGTCTGCCACCCATGGGCACTTCATATTCACTGTTGTAAAAACGAAGTGGATTTTCTTCATCCTCTTTACATCCACTGAATAATGTAAGGATGCAACATAACATGAATAGATAGAATTGTTTAGGTCTCATAATCTGTATTTTATGTTCGTTGCAAATGTAACATATTATTTTGAAATATTTAGTTGGAACTTGAAGAAAATGAGAGGGAGAGGGGAGATATATTCAGGCACGGGTTACACGGATTACGCTGTTGCTTTATGGCAATCATATTGCTAAAAACCGTGAAATCTGTGTAATCCGTGCCTGAAATTATTATATAAACATACTTACATCACTTAAAATAGAAATTAGTATGTTCAGCGTAATCCATGTCTAAAGGATTTTATGTACTATTTACAGTTTGCTCTTGTAAATCCGTGCCATTGCTTTCTGGTACTGATTTTCCAGTTGCAGATAATTTTGATGGCTTTGATAGATGACAGAAACTTCAACGAAATATTCAATCATACTAATTTGTCCACCTGTCAGAGCTTGTTTCAGCAGTGACAGATCTTGTTGCGACTGGAAAGTCTTGCTGTATTCTTCCATCGAAGCATGCAGTGTTTTCGCTTCCCGGTAAAGCTGTGCCAATTCGGACTCCACTTGCAGGGTAGCATTATCCTTTTGCAAGTCAATGTTAAGAGCCTGTGCTTTAGCGATTTTTACCTTATTCCGGTTTTCGAAAAGTGGGAAAGAGAAACCTACCACTACACCGTTGAAAGGTACGCCTGTTTCTGTGTTCCGGCGGTAGCCGAGTTCCAGTTTGGGTAGCCATTGTGATTTATTGACAGCAATCTGTTTGCGGGCAACAAGACTTTCGTTGCCGAGTGCCATAAGAGTACGGTCAGTTGCCATGACTTCCGACTTCAATATTTGATAATCAGTAGGGAAAGGTATAGCCGGATATTGGTTTTCCTCAAAAACTACCGGAATATTACCATTCAGCGTATTCAGCTCCTGCTGTTTGTTGCGGAGTGCTGTTTCGTTCAGAGACGCTTCTGTTCTGACATTCAACAGTTCCAGATTGATTTTGTTGGTTTCGAGAGCATTTGCATCTCCCGTTTGAAGACGCTTGGCATACATCTTTGCAAGTTCTTCCGCATTGCGGAGGCGTTCTTCCAGAATATGCTTTTGCTGACGAAGCATGATAATATCTAGGCAAAGTTCTTTCGCCTGTAACAGCTTCTCTTGACGGAAAACATCCGACTGACTGTCAAAAGCTCCGGCTTTCAGACGATTCAACTTGTTGCGTGTAGCATATAAACTAGGGAAATCAAAGCTTTGTGAAACAACCAGTTCGCCGATTGTTTCGCTTTTATCTTTCGCTCCCCATAGATGTGCGTAAGAAAGAGTAGGATCAGGCAGGTTATTATCCGTTTTAGCTTCCAGCTTCTGCGAAGTAATCAGTTGCTCGTTTGCCTGCAACTCCTTATTGTTCGTTTCGATATTCTTCAATACCTGTTCAATTCCGTTTTGGGCTTGCACTTTGCCTATGGTTAAGAAAAGAAGTGCAGCGCTTATGGTCATGATTTGTTTCATTTCTAATTTCTTTATTTATTACAAGCTATTGTTGATAGATACTTTATGATAAGACATCTATTTGTTTGGCACCGAGGAGCGACCCGTTTCTCACCGAGAAACACTTGGTTCCTCACCGGGGAACGATGGTTTCCTCACCGAGGAAAAACATCACCCGCTACAGGCTTTCCTGGGCCTTTTTCCGATGCATCATCAGATAAACAATCGGAACGATAAAACCGTTCAAAAAAGTAGACGTTAATAACCCTCCTAAAATCACTTTTGCCATCGGACTTTGAATCTCGTTACCCGGCAAGTCGCCGCCGAGTGCCAATGGAATCAGTGCCAGTGCAGAAGACAATGCCGTCATCAAAATCGGATTCAGACGGTCGAGAGAACCTCGGATCACACTATCATACACATTCAAACCTTCTTCCTTTTGCAGATGATTGTAGTGGCTGATGAGCAACATACCGTTACGCGTTGCAATACCGAACAAGGAAATGAAACCGATGATAGCCGGAATACTGACTTCTCCTGTTGTAATCACCAAAGCAAATACACCACCGATCAGTGCCAGCGGAAGATTCAGCAAGATGACGCCCGACTCTTTCACGCTGCGGAACTCATTATACAATAATAAGAAGATTACTACGATGCTGATAAATGAAGTCAGCGCCAGTGTCCGGCTGGCAGCCTGTTCACTTTCAAACTGTCCGCCATACTCGATGTGATAGCCTTCGGGCAGTTGCACCGATGTGTCGATGCGTTTCTGAATATCATTTACAACACTACGCAAATCGCGGTCGGCCACATTGGCAGAAATCACAATTTTACGTTTTACATTCTCGCGGTTGATCGTATTTGGTCCCATGGCCGATACCACTTCTGCTACATAGCTCAAAGGAACTTTGCGACCGTCATTCGTGTCTACCATCAAGTTGCGGATTTTTTCTATTTCATCCCGGGCATCATCCTTCACTTTCACGATCAGATCGAAACTCTTGCCTTGCTCATAAACCTGTGAGATCACTTTTCCAGCCAAAGCTACGTTCACATATTCCGAGAACTCCGGCAGAGTAATACCGAACTTAGCCAGCATTTCCCGTTTAGGCTGTATTTTCAGTTGCGGACGTTCAATCTGTTGTTCCACGTTCAGGTCGGCAACACCGGGAATATCACTGATAGCTCCTTTAATTTGATTACCGAGTGAGAACATTTTATTCAGATCGTCTCCGAATAGCTTGATAGCGATATTCGCTTTCGTACCCGATAACATAGCGTCGATACGGTGGCTGATTGGTTGTCCGATTTCTATATTTGCCCCGGTGATAGTACCCAACTTTTCACGTACATCAGCTACCAGTTCACTGCGCGAACGATCTTTCAGTTCAAACGGAGCTTCTATTTCAGAAACGTTTACCCCTAACGCGTGCTCGTCCAGTTCGGCGCGTCCCGTTTTCCGGGCTACGGTTTGTATTTCGGGAATCGTCATCAATAACTCTTCTGCCCGATGTCCCATTTTATTGCTTTCTTCCAGTGAAATACCCGGTAGAGAACTAATATTGATGGTGAACGATCCTTCATTAAAGGAAGGAAGGAAACTGCGTCCGAGTGTAAAGAACACTCCGAGTGCAACCACAAAGAGTGCGATTGTACTTCCAAGTGTCACTCGTTTGTGTGCCAGCACCCAAGTCAGTGCCTTTTCATAAATCCCTTTCATCCAACGGGCAAGGGGAGCTTCTTTCAGTTCCTTGTTTGTCTTATTGCTTCCTAATAGATAAGAACAGAGCACCGGAGTCAGCGTCAGAGCAACTACTGTCGACGCGAACAATGCTACGATAAAGGCAACGCCCAGCGGAACCAACATTCTGCCTTCCATTCCGCTAAGGAAGAACAACGGTACAAAGCTGACAACGATAATCAGCGTAGAATTAAGTATAGGCATCCGCACCTCTTTCGAAGCATTGAATACCACCTCGAGTGTACTTAACCTTTCCGCTTTTGCTTTCTGACGGTTCTCCCGCAGTCGTTTATACACGTTTTCCACATCGACGATGGCGTCGTCTACCAATGATCCGATGGCTATCGCCATACCTCCGAGGCTCATGGTGTTGATTGTCAGTCCCATGTAGTGTAGTGTCAGAATCGAAACAAGCAGGGAAAGAGGCAGTGTTACCAATGAAATCAATGTAGTGCGCACATTTGCCAGGAACAGGAAGAGTACGATTACTACAAAAATACCTCCTTCAAAGAGTGATTTCTTCACATTGCCGATGGAACTTTCGATAAAGCGGCTTTGACGGAATATGTCCGTTGAAACTTTTACGTCCGGTGGCAGATTCTTTTGCAGGTCTTTCAAAGATGCTTCCAATTTATCCGTCAGTTCCAGCGTACTGGTAGCCGGCTGTTTGGTAATAGTCATCAGTACGGCAGATTTTCCACGCTCTGAAGCAGTTCCCAGTTTCGGGGCTTTCGGTCCGATGGTTACGTCCGCAATATCTTCCAGCGTGACAGGGAAGTTGTTCACTGTCTTTACTACCGCTTTGCCAAGTTGCTCTGTTTTAGAAGTTGAAAGTACACCGCGTACAATATATTCATTTCCAAATTCGTAGAGCACACCTCCATTTGCGTTCAGGTTCATATCCTGTGTCACAGCCATCACTTCTCCCATCGAAATGCCGTAATGACGCATCCGTTCGGGATCCAGCTGAATCTGATATTCTTTGATATCTCCTCCGAGCACAGCCACTTGTGCCACTCCTCCGGTAGACAGCAGGCGTGGACGGATGGTCCAGTCCGCAATCGTGCGAAGATCGAGCATGGAAGTGGAGTCGGCAGTCAGACCGATGATGAGCATTTCGCCCAAGATGGAAGATTGTGGGCCGAGTGTCGGTTTACCAACGTTGACCGGCAGTGATTCGCTGACCACTGCTAACTTCTCGCTAACAATCTGGCGAGCGAGATAAATATCGGTTCCCCAATCAAATTCTACCCAGACAACGGAAAATCCGTTGGTAGAAGAAGAGCGGACACGGCGTACACCCGTAGCTCCGTTTACGGCAGTTTCAACAGGAAAAGTGACGAGCTGTTCAACTTCTTCTGCAGCCATACCGTTGGCCTCGGTCATGATGACTACCGTAGGTGCGTTCAGGTCGGGGAATACGTCTACTTCCGTATGCATGGCGGTATACGTTCCCGCAATTAGCAGGAGGATGGCCGCGCAGACTACAACCAACCGGTTGTGTAGGGAGTAATGTATAATTTTATTAAGCATTTCTTTAAGAATTAAGAATTAAGAATTAAGAATGAAGAATTAGAAATGAAGAATTAAGAATGACTATGCAGCACGTGCAATAAACATATACCAATTATTGCGCAGCCAAATTCTTCATTCTTCATTTCTAATTCTTCATTTAATCAATGTTCGTGACTATGTGCCGGGATGGCATTGCTAGCGCTTGCCAGTCTAACCTGATAAGCACCTTCGGTCACTACACGGTCACCAGCCTTCACTCCGGTCAGGATCTGAACACTTTTACCGTTGTCGGCTCCTATCGTTACTTCCTGTTTTTTATAACCCTCTTCGTCCAGTTGCAGGTAGATAAAGAAGATACCTTGTTCTTCTGTCAGTGCCGTGCGTGGAAGAGACAGTACGTTTTCCATCGTTGAAGAAAGCAAGAACACCTCTACGAATGATCCGGGAATCACTTCCCCTTTATTGTCGAACTCAAAAGTGACAGGCACATAAAAAGAGTTGTCTCCGGCAGCTTTTCCAAAAGAGAGAAGTTTGCCGTTCAATGTTTTCAGCTCGTACACCTGATTATTATAAGGAGTCTGGAAATTGGCGGAACTGATTGTACGGAGGTATGGATAATACTTTTCCGACACTTCGGCACGGAGGAAAAGACGACGATTCTGCGTCACGCTCACCAGCGGTTGTCCGATGGTCACGTAGTCGCCTTCTTTCACAAGAATGCTTTTCACATATCCTGCAATAGGAGCTGTAATACTTTGGCCGATAGCCGAATGATTCTTGGAAAGGGCTTCGTAACTAAGGCGGGCATTTTCATAACTTTGCTCTGCCTGTGCAAAATCCTTGTCAGATACAATCTTGTTTTTAACAAGCTCTTTCATACGTTCGTACTCCTTCTTAGATACCTCGTAGGCAATGCGGGCACGTTGTACCGGATCACCGTCGGTGATATTCTTTGAAGAAATCGTGACTAGCGGCGTGCCGCTGCCGACGCTCATTCCTTCCGTTACTTTTCCACGGAAAGATACAACGCCGGCCACTGTAGCTACGGCAACCGATTCATCACCTTGGGCAGCCAGTACCTGTCCGCTGGTTTTAATCACTTGCTGGAAAGGTGCAGGTTCGATAACGCTCACCTTGACACCGGCTGCTTCAGCTTTTGCCTTCGGAAGGATGATTTCATCACTGTGCACTTCGGCAGACTCGTTATGTCCATCGGTCGCTTCATGGTTGTGTTCTCCGCTACATTCGCCTTCATGAGAATGATCGGAACCCTCTGCCTCGTGATTATGTCCTTCTGTGGCATGATCGTGTTCATTGTGTGTGTGTGTGACGGTACTATTATTACAGGAACCCAGCACGAATAAGCCTAGGATTCCTACGAAAATAAGTTTTTTCATAATGATATTTTCCTACTAAATTTTACTGTTTTTTACGCTACAAAGATAAGGTAACGCAAATGCAACTGATTTGCATTTACGCTTTTACGCAAAAACAGAGTAGGGAGGGGCACGAAGAGGAGTGGCACGGTGTATATCCGTGCCATGCAGAGAGTCTCGGTAGACGTAATAGTTCTTAATCCGTCTCTCTTGTGGCCGTAATAGATGTTCGATGATTACATCCGTGAACAGGGTAGCGATGAATACATAATCCGGTCCGCTATCCGTATGTACGGATGGAGTGGGAGAGTAGAAACGAGTCATACATTCGCTGCTGCAACATGAGTCGTTTCCCGGGTGATGATGATGCGTGGGACATTGCTGTTCTACAGGCAAGTCCTGCTTCATGCAAATCATTCCGTTGGGGTGATGGTGATGGGGAATAACGGCTGCCACCAACATTATGATGTTGATTAAAAACAGCAGAGTTACTATTATTCGTTTCTTCCCTTTCATCCTTTCTTTTAGAGAATTTATTTTTTTATTGATTCCTTTTCTTTTTCTTGCAAACGTTCCAGCAATTCTGTTGCTGATACATAAATTACTTTTCCATCTGGTGTTCCCTGACTAAGGAGTTTACCATTGCGAGCATTTTTTTCCAGCAATCGCTTTTCTGCCAGCTGAAGACCGCGTCGTAATTTATCGCTCAATTCTTGCATTTCATTATTTGACATAATTCTTGATGCATTTAAAAAGTTCAAGTTCATATATTCGATCCTCGCCATGTTGGTAACCTTCGGCTACAATTACTCGAGGAGAAATACTGTTATCGGCTAACAGCCAATAGTCTACACGCGGCATATAAATCTGAAACAGATTGTTAATGCCTGCCTGATATCGGCGGTAGATAACGTCCATCGGTACATTATGTCCCCCTTCATTGACCCGTTGTAACACACGGTTGACGGCAAGTTCCGGAGAATTCAGCCAGAAATAAATCAAGCTGACTTTATATCCGGCATTTTGTGCTCTTTGAATGAGCCGGGTGTATGAACGGGTTGCCAATGTTGTTTCAATAGAGAAACTTACTTTAGCAGCTAATAGTTCATTAATACGTTTCAACATCAGACGGCCGGCTTCTATAGCCATACTTTCCGGATTGAACGGTGATAAACCTTTGGCGATTTCATCCGCATTAACGAACTCTTTGCATAATAAAATTTCAGGCAGTACAGTGTAGGAAGCTGTTGTTTTACCAGCTCCGTTACATCCGCTTATAATGTATAACTGCCTTGTTTCATCCATTTTTTTCTAACTGCCTGTTATAAATGATGTTGCAAATATACAAATACTTTTATTCCGCCTGCAGCCGATACCCTCTTTTTATTATTTATTATTTCTTTTCCAGTTCTTGCAACGAATCCATTTTTTTCTTTTCGAGGAACTCGTAAATACCACAAAGATGTTCCGTCACCTTTTGATTACCGAACTCATACACCTTGCTCACCAGTCCGTCGAGGAAATCACGGTCGTGTGAAACAACAATCAGTGTGCCGTCAAAATCCAGCAATGCCTGTTTCAGGATATCTTTCGTTTTCATGTCCAGATGATTCGTCGGCTCATCCAGGATCAGGAGGTTGACAGGTTCCAACAGCAATTTAATCATGGCAAGGCGGGTACGCTCCCCACCCGAAAGTACTTTCACCTTCTTCATTGATTCCTCGGGACCACCAAACATGAAGGCACCCAGTAAATCACGAATCTTGTTCCGGATATCCCCCTTGGCTACATCATCAATCGTTTGGAAAACTGTCAGGTTTTCATCCATCAACGAAGCCTGATTTTGAGCGAAATATCCGATTTGTACATTATGTCCTAGAGTCAGTGTACCGTCATGTTCGATTTCCTTCATGATACATTTCACCAGTGTTGATTTACCTTCACCGTTTTTACCGACAAAAGCTACTTTATCACCACGCTCAATCGTCAGGTTAGCGTTGCGGAACACCACTTTCTCTCCGTATGCCTTTCCAACACCTTCCATGATAACTGGATAACTGCCCGAACGGGGTGAAGGCGGGAATTTCAGTCGCAATGCAGAAGTATCCTCCTCATCGACTTCGAGCAATTCCAGCTTTTCCAGCATTTTGACGCGGCTCTGTACCTGCAACGTCTTTGAATATGTTCCTTTGAATCGTTCGATGAACTCCTTCGTTTCAGCAATAAACTTCTGCTGCTCGTCGTATGCCTTCTGCTGCTGTTCGCGGCGATCCTTACGCAGTTGCAGATATTGGGAATAGTTCACTTTATAATCATAAATACGTCCCATCGTCACTTCGATGGTGCGTGTTGTAATATTATCCACGAATTTGCGGTCGTGGCTGATTACGATAACTGCTTTCCCGTTATTAATAAGGAAATCTTCCAACCATTGAATAGATTCAATATCCAGATGATTCGTCGGCTCATCGAGCAAGAGTACGTCCGGTTTCTGCAACAGCAACTTAGCGAGCTCGATGCGCATCCGCCATCCACCGCTGAAATCACTCGTCTGGCGTTGAAAATCGCTCCGGGTGAACCCTAATCCGAGCAATGCCTTTTCCACATCCTCTTCATAATTAGTTGCGTCAATCGAATAAAACTTCTCGCTCAAGGCAGACACTTCTTCAATCAGCGCCATGTAACTGTCGCTCTCGTAGTCCGTCCGTGTCTCGAGCTCTTTGTTCAGTTTTTCAATCTGCGCTTCCATTTCATGCAGATGTGAAAAAGCCTGTGCCGTTTCGTCAAACACTGTTCTTCCGTCTTCCGTCATCAGATGTTGAGGCAGATAGGCTACTACGCAATCTTTGGGCGCGGAAACTTTTCCACGTGTCGGTTGTCGTGCGCCTGCCAAAATTTTCAGCAGCGTACTTTTTCCCGCCCCATTTTTACCCATCAGTGCGATGCGGTCTTTTTCATTAATTACGAAAGAAATATCACTAAATAAAGTAGTGCCGCCAAACTCTACGGCTAGTCCGTCAACAGAAATCATACTATTCTTTTAAATTGAGGCGCAAAGATAGCGAAATATATGAATCTTTTTTATAACTTGCGGGCTGAA
>OBCT01000703.1_pt1 | contig 12229 bp, 11 predicted proteins | sample 1495981 | NCBI WGS metagenome assembly OBCT01 (sample SAMN04168658, study PRJEB22393) | human gut metagenome | biome: human gut microbiome; feature: stool | host: Homo sapiens | collected 2014-03-24
GTAGGCGGAGGTTCCGGGGCAGGAAAGAGCCGGACCTATGCGATTCCGAACATCATGCAGTGCAACTGCTCGATGGTGATCACAGATCCGAAAGCGGAACTTCTGCGCAAAACAGGAGGTGTTCTGGAACGGAATGGATATGAAGTCCGAGTTTTTGATTTGATCAATCCGGAGACTTCCTGGTGTTATAACCCGTTTGCGTATGTCCGGGATGATAAAGATGTACTGAAGCTGATCAATAACCTGATCCGCAACACAACACCGAAGGGAGCGCAGAGCTCAGACCCGTTTTGGGAGAAGTCCGAGACTGCACTTTTACAGGCACTTATGCTGTATTTGCTGCATGAAGCTCCACCAGAAGAACAGAACTTCCCGATGATCATGGAAATGCTTGGAAGCGCACAGGTCAAAGAAGATGATGAGGATTACCAGTCACCATTGGACATTTTGTTTGAAAGACTAGAAATGCGGGACCCAGAGAGCATTGCGGTCAAGCAGTATGCCATTTATAAGCAGGCGGCCGGCAAGACTGCGAAGTCGATTTTGATTTCTGTTGGTGTCCGTCTGGCAGCGTTCAATCTGAAACAGATCGCCAATCTGACCTGTACAGACGAACTGGACTTATACAGTATCGGGGAGAAAAAAGTAGCACTGTTTTGCTGTATTCCAGATGCAGACACCAGTATGAATTATCTGGTCGGCATGATTTACAGTAATCTGTTTCAGACACTGTATTATGTGGCAGACCGGAAGTACGGAGGAAGGCTTCCAATTCCGGTACACTGTATTATGGATGAATGGCCAAACGTAGCCTTGCCGGATGATTTTGACAAGATTCTGGCAACCATGCGTTCCAGAGGGATTTCCTGCAGTATCATCATCCAGAACATTGCACAGATGAAAGCCTTATTTAAAGACTCGTATGAGAGCCTTATCGGTAATTGCGATGAATTTTTATATCTGGGTGGAAATGAAAAAGAAGGACATAAGTATGTCTCGGAATTATTGGGAAAAGAGACATTGGATACCAATACCTACGGACAGACAAAAGGGCGTAGCGGCAGCTATTCGGTGAATTATCAGCAGACTGGAAGGGAACTTTTAACACCGGATGAAATACGGCTTTTAGATAACCGCAAATCGATTTTGTTTATTCGTGGGGAGCGTCCGATCATGGACGATAAATATGATTTAAAAAAGCATGTGAATTTCAGATACACAGAGGACGGTGGTGCATCGCCTTATGATTATGCGAAAACACCACTGGCTCACGACGACCTAAAGATTGACATTAACAGATTAGACGATTACGAACTGCTGTCTACCGAGGACATCCTTGGTGAATAGCAGTTTTTCTTATGGATTGGAGTGATGTGTATTGAAGAATCTTCTCGCAGGAGAAAAAAATAGAACAAAAAAGAATGCAACGAAAAAAATGACAACCCCGATGCCGATGGGGAGAAAGCAGAAGAAATGGATGGGGCTTTATATGACACTGGTTCTTATTGCAACCGTAGGGGCAACCACGGTGTTTGCAGCCGGAGATCCGCTGTCGGTAATCAATAACCTGTCTACATTTATCTTCTCGCTGATTCGTGCCATCGGCTTGATTCTGCTTGGATTTGGAGTGGTGCAGGTAGGACTGTCCTTGAAAAGCCATGATCCAAGCCAGAGGGCAAATGGATTTCTGACACTGGCCGGAGGCGTGATTATTACGTTCGCCAAAGAAATCCTGGATCTGATCATGGCGTAAGCCTCTGAAAAAAGATAGAAGGAAACCGCAGGAGTGCCGAAAGGCGCTCCTGTATTCAAAACCATTTTCTAGGAGGTGAGAATTTTTGAGTGATAACTGGATTGTACAGAATCTGAACTCGGCACTATCCACATGGAGTGAAAAGATGGCAGAACTTTGGACGCTGCTTACCGAAAATCCGGCAACTTTTAAAGGCGGCGGTATCTGGCGCATTATGACCAATATCAATGATGCACTGACAGCCATCGCTTATGGACTGCTGGTGCTGTTTTTCGCAGCCGGGATCATCAAAACCTGTGGGAGTTTTACGGATCTTAAGAAACCGGAACACGTATTAAAAGCATTTATCCGGTTTGCACTGGCGCAGGGGGCAATCACCTATGGGATGGAGCTGATGCAGGCACTGTTTTCCATTGTGCAGGGAATTGTGACCACGGTAATGAGTGGTTCAGGCATGGCAGGAAGCGTGACCGAACTGCCAACAGAGATCGTAGATAAGATCGAAAGTGTGGGAATGCTGGAATCTATCCCATTATGGATCGTGACACTGCTTGGAAGTCTGCTGATCACAGTACTGTCGTTTGTCATGATCCTGACGGTGTATGGTAGGATGTTCAAGATCTATATGTATACCGCAATCGCCCCGATCCCGATCTCCTCTTTTGCAGGAGAACCTACACAATCCATCGGGAAGAACTTTCTCCGTTCTTATGTGGGTGTGTGTCTGGAAGGGGCGATCATTGCACTGGCATGTATCATCTATTCTGCCTATGCCGCAAGCCCTCCGGCAGTAGGGGATACAGGGGTGAGTGCAGTTACAATCGTGTGGAACTATGTAGGAGAACTGGTATTCAATTTACTGGTGCTGGTTGGAGCAATTAAGGCATCTGACCGTATTGTCAGAGAAATGATGGGACTTGGAGGTTAAAAAATATGGATACAAAGAAAACATTAAGATATAACTGGGAATTCGGACGTGAGACAGTAGCGATACGAGTGAGCTCTTATCGGAACAATGGGAATTTATATGTAGGACTCTGCCATAAGGAAGGGAGAGACTGGGAAGATTTTGGAGATGTAACCATTAATCTGCCCTATCAGTTCTTAGAGCCAAATGAGGCTTTTATAACAGGAGATTTTACCAAGGATATGCTTTATTTTATCAAGGAACATAAACTTGGAAAAGTGTTGAATGAAACAGGAAGATCAGGATATGCAACCTATCAGAAGGTAGCGTTTGACCTTGCAAAACTTGCGGAATTTGATCCGGAAGGCGTTGCGGAACACTGTAGATTTGCCGGGATAGAAGTACCGAAAGAAAAACCACAGAAAACGAAGAAACAAAACAGGGGAGAGGAACGATAATTTATGGAAGTAAAGATGAACAAAGAAATCAGGGACTATCAAGAATCCATGTTTATGGGACTGGACCTGAGACAATGTGTGTGTTCTGTTCTTGCGATTCTTACAGCAATCGGAATTTACTTTGGAATGCGTGATATTACCGGACAGGAAATAACCGGATGGCTGTGTGTGCTTGGTGCTGCTCCATTTGCTGCCTGTGGCTTTTTTAAATATCATGGTATGACAGCCGAACAGTTTTTATGGGCAGTGATCAAATCCGAATTGCTGTATCCGAAGAAACTGGTGTTTCAGTCGGAAGATATCTACTACTCCTGCATGCAGGAGACCATCTCGCTGGGAGAAAAGAATCAAAAGGATGGAGCGGAAATCATAAAAGAGCGGGAGCAAAAAGCAGAAGCAAAACAGAGAAAGAAACGCAAGGGAAGGAGTGATGCCTTTGATTAAAACCTTAAGTCAGGCACTTCGGATGGATAAGGAACGCTTCAAAGTTCCGAAATCCGTCCAACAGGCAATTCCCATCCAGCGAATCTGGCCGGATGGAATTTTTCAACAGGGAACGAAATTCTCAAAAACATATCGTTTTACAGATATCAACTATTATATTGCGAGTAAGGACAATAAGACAGAAATGTTTCTGGATTATTCCGAACTCTTAAATTCACTGGATTCCGGCATTTCTGCCAAAATTACCATTAATAACCGGAGAATCAATAAAGAAGAATTCGAAAAGTCTATTCTGCTTCCAATGAAGGAAGATGGACTGGACCACTATCGGGAAGAATACAACGAAATGCTCCTGTCTAAGATTACAGGAACAAACAACAGCATCTATCAGGAACGGTATCTGACCGTCAGTGTACATAAAAGATCGATTGATGATGCAAGAACCTATTTTGCACGTATCGGAACAGACATCGTAACACATCTGGCAAAGTTATCGTCCACAGCAGAAGGACTGGACGCAGAGAGCCGGCTCCAGATTTTCAGGGATTTCTTCAAGGGAGATGTCCCACAGGCATTTCCGTTTGATCTGAAACAATTTGCCAAGAAGGGAACGAGTTTCAAGGACTGGATATGTCCGGATTCTATGGAATTTGAACGTGACCATTTTAAAATCGGTGACAGGTACGGAAGAGTCCTGTATATGCAGGATTATGCAAGTTATGTTAAAGATGACATGATTTCAGAACTGTGTGACTTCAGCCGGAATCTGATGTTGTCGATTGATATCCTGCCAGTTCCTACGGATGAAGCGGTAAGGGAAATCCAGAACCGACTGCTTGGTGTGGAAACCAACGTGACCAACTGGCAGAGAAGGCAGAACGCTAATAATAACTTCTCGGCAATCGTACCATACGATATGGAACTTCAGAGAAAAGAAACCAAGGAAATGCTCGATGATCTGACAACCAGAGACCAGCGTATGATGTTCGGGATTTTGACAATGGTACATCTGGCAGACAGCAAAAAGCAACTGGATTCCGATACGGAACTGCTTCTGTCAATCGCAAGAAAGCATCTGTGTCAGATGGCAACATTAAAGTGGCAGCAAGTGGACGGACTCAATACAGTGCTTCCTTATGGACTGCGAAAGATCAATGCCCTGCGTACACTGACAACGGAATCAACGGCTGTTTTAATCCCGTTCCATACACAGGAAATCCTGCAGCCGGGAGGTATCTATTATGGGCAGAATGCAGTGAGCAAGAACCTTCTGGTAGCCGACCGGAAGAAACTGATGAATGGAAACAGTTTCCGGTTGGGTGTCAGTGGATCAGGAAAGAGCTTTTCAGCAAAAGAAGAGATTGTGCATCTGGCATTGAGTACCGATGATGATATCCTGATTCTTGATCCGGAGTCCGAATTCACAAAATTAGTAGAGGCTCTGGGCGGACAGGTTGTAAAAGTATCTGCGACATCAGACAATCACCTGAATGCAATGGATATGGACGCAGCCTACGGCAATGAAAAGAATCCACTGATTGAAAAATCGGAGTTTATCCTGTCTGTGTTCGAGCAGTTGGTTGGAGCAGGAAATCTGTCGGCAAAAGAAAAGTCGATTCTGGACCGCTGTGCTGCAGATGTGTACCGGGATTATATCCGAAGTGGTTATACCGGAGAAGTTCCGACATTGAAAGATATGTACCGACAGCTGATGTTACAGCCGGAAGAAGAGGCAAGAGGACTGGCATTATCATCCGAACTTTTTATCAATGGAAGCCTGAACACCTTTGCACAGCCGACCAATGTGAATAAGAAGAACAGGATCATGGATTATGATATCCGGGAACTGGGGGAACAGCTTATGCCACTGGGAATGCTGGTTACCTTAGACAGTATTTTCAACAGGGTAATTCAGAACTGGAAAGAAGGAAAAACGACATGGATATTTGCCGATGAGTTCTATCTGTTATTCCGCTATGAATACAGTGCAAATTTCTTCTACCGACTGTACAAGAGAATCAGAAAATACAATGGATTCGTGACAGGTTTAACCCAAAATGTTGAGGAACTTCTGAAATCGGACACTGCAAGACTGATGTTGGCAAACAGTGAGTTTTTGATTCTTTTGAATCAGGCAAGTACAGACAGGGAAGAATTGGCAGCTCTTTTGAATATTTCCGAAAACCAACTGTCCTATATTACAAATGTATCGGTCGGCAGTGGTCTGATCCGTTGCTCTGGAAATATCGTACCATTTGAAAATACATTCCCAAAGAATACAGACCTTTATAAACTAATGACAACAAAACCGGGAGAATCATAATGAAGAAAAAAGAAGAAGTAACGATAACTTTTTATGCTGCAGAGTGCGGTGAGTTCCATGATTTAGGAGAATATACAAAATGCAGAACGCTGGAAGAGGCATATAAAAAGTACCAGAAGTATTGTAGAACATCTGCCAATATGTGTCCGGCTATTGAGTTTTCTATCCATGATCCAGAATCAATTTATTCAGACATGGAATATCCATTACCGTTGTCATCAAAAGACAGGGGTGATTTGGAGCTTGTGCCATATTACAACGAGCATCCACTGGTAAATGAAGCAATCAAACAGTTGGAGCAGTTGCAGAAACAGCAGGAAAAAAAGAAATATCGGGATGTTGCCCGATGAGATAAGAGATACGGAAAGAGGGTGACCGGATGAGAGATATCAAGGAACGGGTAATGGATAAGAATCCGAAGATTCGAAATCCGGCTACCCGGCTTCCGAAAGAACTGGTTCGATCAGCGGTTCTGGAAGCAAAAGAAAAGCCAAGGGAACTACATGAGAAAAGCAGTGGGCAGTCAGACTCCCCAACACAATATGGAACTGAAAAAATAGAATCCGTACAGTACAGGGCGGCGAGTGTGGCGGGAAGAACCATAGGAAAAACCACATATCGAGGTGGAAAAAAACTTGCCGGAGTGACCTACAGGAAGATAAAGGAAAGAAAAAACAGACAGGAAGAAGTGAAAGTTGCCGAAGAAGCAATGGAGCAGGGGGCGCCCTTGCCAAGGAGAATGGTAAACGGCAGGTGAAAGCAGCACCGAGAGTGGTAAAAGTATCCGGTCTGTCTCAGGAGAAAATAAAGACACAGGCATCCATGCAGAAACAGCAGATGGAAAAAAGTCTTCAGGCGATGCAGAAAGCAAGAGCAGTCCAGATGGCAAGAAAATCAGCACAGGCATCGGCAGAAAGTGGAAAAGCAGTCTTTCAGGTAACTGGAAAGGGTTCAAAGTTATCCGTACAGGGAATTACAGCAGCGATTCAAAAAGGGGTAGTAGCTCTTGAAAAAATGGGAAAATGGATTGCTGCCGGAGGTGGTGCATTTCTTCTGGTATTCATTTTGATTGTGGGAATCATTGCAGGAGCAGCCTTCATCAGTAGTTCGGAAAGTTCCGAATCTCTAAGTGATGAGGTGCTGGCTTATACTTCGGTGATACAGCAGTATGCATCCCAATATGGTATCCCAGAATATGTATCTGCGATACAGGCCATCATGATGCAGGAATCTGGAGGCAGGGGAACAGACCCGATGCAGTGTTCGGAAAGTCCATATAATACAAGATTCCCACACACTCCTGGTTCTATTACTGATCCGGATTATTCGATAGAGGTTGGAGTACAGACCTTTGCAGACTGCATCAGTCAGGCAGGATGCAACAACCCACAGGATCTGGACAAGCTGAAACTTGCATGGCAGGGATATAACTATGGAAATGGCTACATAGGATGGGCATTGCAAAGAGGCGGTTATACAGAAGCCAATGCCTTGCAGTTTTCACAGCAGCAGGCAGCTTCGCATGGATGGAGCAGTTACGGAGATCCTCAATACGTTCCCCATGTGATGCGGTATTATTCCGGTGGTAGCCTGTTTGCTGGTTTGTTTGGAAATCAGCAGATCGTATCGGTTGCAATGGGGCAGCTTGGAAACAGTGGCGGTCAGAAGTTCTGGAGCTGGTATGGATTTGACAGCCGGGTAGAATGGTGTGCCTGTTTTGTGAGCTGGTGTGCGGACAAAAGCGGTCTGATAGCAAGTGGGAATGTTCCAAAGTTCTCATTGTGCAGTGACGGAGTGTCCTGGTTTCAGGGACAGAATAAGTGGCAGAGTGGTGGAACAACCCCGACAGCCGGAATGATCATCTTTTTCGACTGGGATCATGATGGAAATTCGGACCATGTAGGAATCGTGGAAAAATGTGAAGGTGGAAGAGTCTACACAGTGGAAGGAAACTCCAGTGATCAGGTGCGACAGAGAAACTATGCGGTGGATTATGCCTCAATCATGGGATATGGGGTGATAAATTGATGGTTCTTTCATAATTTGTTAAGGATTTTATAAGGGAGTTAATGAATCATTTGGAAAATAATCACAAAATAGGCACAGTTGATTGATAAATTGTTATTGTAACTTTTAGTGATAGACATATAAAGAGTTAGAAATCTTTATAATTGACTTGAATTAGGAGGTAGTGAATATGAGTGATCAGAATGTAAAAGCAGCACAAAAATATTTAAATGCGATGTTTGGTGGACATAAGGATTGGGTAAAACTGGATGAAGATGGAAAGACCGGAACAGCCGTGATGCAGGGAATCATTCGTGCATTTCAGATTCAGAATGGAATCTCAACGATTACAGGAACGGTTGGACCACTTACTATTAATACCATGAAGAAGTTAGCCATTATTACAAAAATGGATCCGAATGATACTCCGCAGGTTAATGTATGCTTGGTTCAGTGTGCTTTGTTTTGCAAAGGATATGCTGCTGGAGGAATTACTGGAATTTATTATACATCAGGAGTAAATGCAGTTAAAAAGATGCAGGAAAATGCAGGACTGGAAGTTACGGGCAAAATTGATTGGAAAGTTTGGTCTGGATTGTTATCCCTAAACTGGTTTACAAAGGTTTCTGGTGGGGATTCCAATATTGTTCTTATTCAACAGCAATTAAATAGTGATTGGTCAGATGTTATTGGTGTTGGACCTTGTGATGGAATTGCCTCAAGACAGACAATTTTGTCTTTAGTTGGTGCATTGCAGGCGGCTGAAGGAGTTACAACTGAATTAATTACAGATTTGAATTCAGTTAATTTTGGCGATGCAACAACAAATGCATTTCCGGGTACATTACAGAACGGACAGAACTCGACGAAATATGTTCCATTTAATAAGATTGCTCAATACGGACTATATTTTAACGGGTATAATCCGGGAAGATTCGATGGCGTGTTTGATTCGACTACAGAGTCAAAGGTATCAGAATTTCAGGAGTTTTATGGTCTGACAGGAATTGGACTTGTAACAAAAGGAAAAGTAAATGTTTCTACTATGAAATCATTGCTTACGAGTAAAGGCGATACAAACAGGGCAGCAAAAGCGTGTGACTGTGCAACAGTATTAAATAAACAACAGGCATTAGATATAAAAAATGCAGGGTATACTCATGTAGGACGTTATCTGACAGGTTCTGTTGGAAAAGAACATACACCGAAATATCTGACTTCTGCAGAAGCAAAAAATATAGAGAATGCAGGATTATCAGTATTTCCGATATATCAGGATGGGGGATATGAATTAAACTATTTTAAAGATCCATCACAGGGAAGTGTTGATGCTCAGACGGCAATTTTAGCGGCTGAGAGAATCGGCATACCAAGTGGAACGACTATATACTTTGCAGTGGATTTTGATTGTTATTCGTATCAGATTGATACATTTATTATACCTTATTTTGAACAGATTCACATGATCTTTTTTAGTTCGACAAATGATAAAAACTATAAAGTCGGCATTTATGCACCAAGATATGTATGCACTAAAGTTTATGAAGCAGGATTGGCAAGTAAATCTTTTGTGGCAGATATGTCGACTGGGTTTAGCTGTAATTTGGGATATTCGATGCCGAAGAACTGGGCGTTTGATCAATTTTGTGAGTTGAGTTCATTTTCTTCATCACCTTCGTTTCCGCTGGATAAAGATGCATATTCAGGGAGAGATACTGGATTTAAAAAGTTCGATGCCGTATCGACAAAAACAGATGAGGAAATAGCGCAAGAAAATCTTCGGGCAAAGGTAAAAATAGCACGAAATCAATATGTCTATAATGTAATGGAGCCGCTTGGTTATCTGAATAAAATTATGGACATGGGTGTGGAGTACGATAAAGAAATTACACTTGGAGAGATTGTAAGTTCAGAAGGTATAATAGAAATATCTACGAAAATTTCTACATCTATTGAAAGTTCAACCGGAAAAATTTATAATGTGAATGTAGCAATAGGAAATGATGGTGGCTTGACACAATCATGCAAGAGTCAAATTACAGCAATATCGACTAATTTGGTTAATACTGGAGTAGATGGTGCTATATTGGAAAATATTGCATTATCAGTTAAATCAGGAAATATTACTTTTGAAGTAGAAAATGTTTTAGCAAATAGTGCGGAATTTTCCATTACGTGTAGCACACCGGACCTGTTACCGGAAGAGGAAGATGAATGGGCAATATCAGTTGCATTAATATTTAAAATGTCATTTAATTCAGATAGCGGAAAGGAATTTGAAGTTGCTAAATTTGCAGAAGCAGCATTGCCAGTGGTAGCTGCAGTTGCAGGGGTAGTGATTGTTGCAGCATTGTTACCAGAAGGTGCGATTGTAGCGATTATTGAAGCATTGACTGTTAGTTCATCCGCTTTGGCAGGTTTTGTAGGAGCATAATATATAAGTATAATTAGCGATTGGGGGATTCCTTTTTAAATAGGAATCTCTCAACGTATTTAAGGGAAGGATGGAGTAAAAATGATTATAAAGTCTATTATGACAGATGAAGATAGAAAAGCATTAGAGTATATGCTTTCGTTAGAATATGCTATGCCATATCAATTACTTAAGACAAAAAATAATAGAAGGAAAATTATTTATATAATGACACCAGTATTATTTTTGTTATCAATCGGCTGCTATTTTGTAAAGAGTTATCCGATGTTTTATGTGGGAATGGGAATTACTATTATTGCATTGATTTGGATTATTTGGTTTCAATGTAAGGGAAAAAAATTTGAAAATAATGTCCATGAATTTGTATGGAATAAATCAAGATATAACAAAGTGGAAATTGATGTTCAGGGAATAAAATTAGAAGATAAAAAGATCTGTGAACTTAAAGAAATAGATAGAGTCTTTTTGCACAAAGGGTTTTTCTTTCTCATAACGAATGAAAAGAAGTTACTTGTACTAAAAACAGTAGGTGTAGAGACAGAAGAGCTTATTAAAATTATTAAAGAAGCTGATATCTTATTTGAAAAAAGAGAAGAACCATTTAATATTTATGAATATTGCAAAAAGTAGTAATTAAAAAAAGAAAAACCATTTAATATTTATAAGTATTTTAAAAAAGGAAAAGTTAAAAAAATAAACAGAGGATGGTGGATTTATCATTCTTTTAGAGAAGAGCATGTATTTTAAAAAGGGGATCTGGTTTTGCCAGTCCCCTTTTTTCCATCAAAAACGTTGATGTTTTATCAAATGACGCAAAAAATAAAAAGAATAATGCAGGGGGTGACATTATTAGTTATCGCTGTTATATTTGGATAAAATATAAATAAATTATAAAAAGTATAAATAAATTATAAAATGGCGACAGTTTTTTCTTACTCAAGTGTTTATTATATAGAGGACAAAATAAGACAGCAAAGGAAGTGGTGCTGTTGCATCGGAAAAATGACACAAAATTAGTGATGTCCATTCGGGAAAAGAATTGAAGGGGATTCTTTTCCCTATTTGTCGTGTTACGAAAGACTGAGGGTGAGAAAATATGCTGGAACTTGCAATCTGTGATGATGATATCATCCTGTGTAATTGGTTAGAACAGAAGTTGTTCCATTATGGAAAAGCGAATGACTGCCAGATATCTGTAGAAATATACTATTCTGCGGTGCAGCTTCTTAACAGGCTAGAAGAAGAATCCTACGATATGTTATTCCTTGATATTTGTCTGGAACATGAGAATGGAATTGATATCGGAACGGAGATACGAAAGAAAAATTATGGAAAAGAACTGCAGATTACCTATATTTCAACATATCAGGAATATGCTATGAAATTATTCCGCATTCATCCATTTGATTTTCTTGTAAAGCCGATCCGAGAGGAAGAACTTTTCCGGGTAATAGGTGAATTACGGGAACTGTTAAAAGAACGGAAGAAAATATTTGAATATACAGATACAAAAGGAATCCACAAAATTTCTTATGACAAGATCCTGTATTTTTATAGTCTGGGAAAAAGAGTACATATCGTGACATCGGAAAAAGAATTTGAATATCGAGGAAAATTAAAGGATGTAGCGGATGTAACAGAAGAATATTTCTTACTGATTCACAAGTCCTATCTCATCAATATGGAACACGTGGAGCATTACGAATATGACAACGTGGTTATGAAAGACAAGACACGTCTCAGTATCAGTAAAGCAAATCGCAAGAAGGTCAGGGAAAGACTATTACAAACGGAGAAGAAAAGATTATGAATATCCATTTGATCACTTATCTGACAAGTAAATTATTCGTAAGCGCTTAAATCTTGGGTAGCTTTACTGTCTACGTTTTTAAACTCATAATGA
>OBCT01000728.1_pt1 | contig 11772 bp, 4 predicted proteins | sample 1495981 | NCBI WGS metagenome assembly OBCT01 (sample SAMN04168658, study PRJEB22393) | human gut metagenome | biome: human gut microbiome; feature: stool | host: Homo sapiens | collected 2014-03-24
AAGAGAATCAAAGACATCGATTATTAATGGCTATTTTCTTTCGCACTGCGAAACAAAACATATAAGCGATTGCCTGATATTTAATAGATGATATTAATGATTAACACAATGAAAATGCGCTTGATTTTTCCTTTTGTTCTATTGATTTATTCATTGATCTGTCAGGCAGATGGCGGTAAAGATTCATATATCTTCCGGAAAGTAGATTATCAGCAAGGATTATCTAATAGCGCTGTGCTTTGTCTTTTTCAAGACAATACAGGGTTGATGTGGTTCGGTACTTACGATGGCGTCAATTGTTATGACGGCAGAAGCATGGAAGTTTTCCGTTCCGATTTTTCAGCTCCCAAGGCTTTGAGTAACAACGTAATCCATTCTATTCAGCAGGCGGATAATAATTGTTTGTGGATTTCTACTCATTTGGGGATTAATCGTCTTTCACAGGATTCACGGCAAGTTGTCGGATATTATGACTTTACAGATGATTATTATCTACATTCCAATTCTAAAGGAAACACATGGGTGGTGAGTCATGGTGGAATTTTCTACTATAATACATCTTATAAACGATTTGTACAGATGAAGAATCTGAAAGTACCCGTAGAGGATATGGATAAACGGGCGTTCGTAACGGATGATGGTGTTTTGTGGATTTTCACCCAACAAACAGGGGAGCTGTTACAGGTTTCGCAGGATGCTTTTGATTGTGACACATTATCAATTCATTCAACTGTTTCATCTACTAATTTTCATGCGAAACCTATTGAAGATGTCTTTTATCAGAATGGCGTTCTTTGTTTTATCGATAGTGAGCATGATCTTTATGTTTATGATATTTCCCGACAATCTAAAATTTATATTCGTAACCTTTCTTCATTAGTGCAGAAGAATGGAACTATTGCAGGAATAGCCCTTTTCTATGAAGATATTATTATTGGTTTTCGAACGAATGGGTTAGTCCGTCTCCGTACTTCACAAAAATATAAAGAAGAAGTGGTCGACCGGAATGTACGTATATATAGTATTTATCGAGATCCTCATCAGAATGTCTTATGGGTTGCTTCGGACGGACAAGGAACGATTACGTATGCTAAGAAATATTCTATTGCCACCAATTTGATGCTCAATCAACTGTCATCTAACTTAAGCAGGCAGGTACGTTCTGTTATGACAGACGATAGTGGTGGACTATGGTTCGGGACGAAAGGTGATGGACTGCTGCATATACCGGATTATCGTGAGAATGAGGAGGTTTCTGCCGTTACAGTTTACTCTCCTGAAGGTAAGCAAAATGTTGTGTCTTATATACGATGGAATAAAGAATTTCCTGTTTATAAATTGGTTCAAAGCCGTTATATGGATGGCTTTTGGATAGGATCTGGAGATCCGGGACTATTTTACTATTCTTTTGAAGACAAAGCTTTGCATTCTGTGGAGAATCTGCCGGCACAACCCACCGAGATACATGGCATTTATGAGGAAAATGATAGTGTACTTTATGTGGTGACAGCCGGTTCCGGTTTTCATAAATTAATACTTGAGAAGCAGGCAGGTACCATTCGTTTCAAGTCGCAGAAAAGTTATCATTTTTTTCACGGTCAGCGAGAAATTACGATGTTCTATCCAATGTTGCCCGAAGGGGATTCTATTTTGTGGCTTGGCAGTCGGGAGAAAGGACTCGTACGGTTTGATAAGCGGACTGAAGAATATAAAGTGATTTCTTTGAAAGAAATGCTTCATAAGTCGGTAGACGATGTGCTCAGCCTGTATCGGACCAAAGAAGGGTTGTTATATGTAGGGACAACATCAGGATTGGTATGTTTGAATTCTAATGGCAAACAGATGAAAGCTACCTATATCGGACGGGAGCAAGGTTTGCTCAATGATATGATTCATGGTGTACTTGAAGATGAGAACGGACTCTTATGGCTTGGTACGAATCGGGGGCTGATTAAATATAATCCGATAAATGGCTCATCACATGCCTACTTTTACAGTGCAGGTGTTCAAATCGGTGAGTTTAGTGATGATGCTTATTACATGTGTCCATATACACAGGAGCTTTTTTTCGGTGGGATTGACGGGTTGCTTTATTTGGATAAAGAGGTGCAGGCTGCTCCGGAATTTTATCCGGATATTTTGTTACGTAAGTTGACTGTTGGACATACGCAAGTGGTTCAGGGGGATGGAGATTACTATACAGACGATGGTAAGGCATTACAGTTGAAGGGGACGGAGGTTTCATTTGCACTTTCTTTTGTTGTTCCGGATTTTTTATCAGGAGAAGATATAGAATATTCTTACCAGTTGGAAGGATATGATAAGGATTGGACCTCTTTTAGTAGTATTAATGAAGCCTCATATACAGGAGTGCCGGCAGGTGATTATATCTTTAAGGTACGCTATAAGAGGGATGTATTTGATACAGAATATCGGCATTTTTCTATTCCGGTATATATCCTTTCTCCCTGGTATCGATCGGTGGCGGCTTATTTTGTTTATTTGATCATTTTTTTGTTGTTGTTAGGGTACGTGATATATTTGCTACGTAAAAACTACCTTCAGGAACGGATGATGAAAACACTGATGGGGACAGAAAGTTGCCGGAAATCCGAGACTGTATATACAAACCGTAGGATGCTTGAAGATTTTACTCTTATTTATAATTATTGTGACCAATTGCGTGCAGAGAATCTTTCTTATGAGCAATGTCTTGAGAAAGTGTCACTGATACGCGAAACTGTGATGAGCGCACTTCTTAATCCTGACGCTCTGTTTTTGGAAGAACTTAAACAATTCTTTCCGGATCGGTTTATTGTTTCTGCGCGTATGAGTATACAGGGAGTTTCTCAAGAGGTGTTGCGTACGTTGGAAGAACAAGGGATTGATCATTCTTCTATATCGTCAATGATTCCGGAACACTTAACATTTCCAGTTTACAAGAATGCGTTATACAGTATTCTTTATTGCTGCTATCTCCGGATTACTGAAATGAAGGGTACTCATGGCGTAATAGTAGAAATGTCAGAACAGGATGGTAAGATGCAGCTACATTTTTCTTCTAAAGATGCTACTGCGAAAGCGTTGTATGAATATCTTTCAGATAAAGCTTCTTCAGTGACGGAGAAAGATTCCGATCATGTGTTTGTTGTGCATTTACTTTTAGGTTTTGTACGGTCAGCTTTGGAACGTATTCATGCCGTTCTTCGTTATGATGATGATGAGAGTGGTAGTCGGTTGACGATTATCTTTGAACCGGCGGTCTTGACAGTAGCAGGTGAACAAGGGAAAAAAACTGTGCTTTTGTTGGAAGACAGAGATGAAATGACTTGGTTGATTAGTAATTTCCTGGCTGATGAATACGTGGTTCATCAAGTAAAGAGTGTGCAGCTTGCTTTTGACGAAATTCGTCGGTCGGCTCCGGCTCTATTATTAGTGGATATGACAATGTATGCCAATGCTGAAAGTACTTTTATGGAGTATGTTAGCCGGAATCGTACTCTGCTTTCAAAGACAGCTTTTATTCCATTGTTAACCTGGAAAGTTGGTTCGGCCATTCAGCGGGAACTGATCTTGTGGTCTGATTCTTATATTGTACTTCCTTATGATATATTATTCTTGCGGGAAGTTGTCCATAATGCTATTTATGGAAAGCGGGAAGCGAAGCAGATATATATGGAGGAACTGGGAGATTTGGCGGGACAGATTGTCTGTACAACTACCGAACAAGCTGATTTTATTCGTAAATTGTTAAAGGTGATTGAAGAAAACCTGGACAAGGAAGAACTGGGCTCAACGTTGATCGCTGATCGTATGGCAATGAGTTCCCGTCAGTTCTATCGTAAATTCAAGGAAATTTCCAATACTGCTCCCGGTGATTTAATAAAGAGTTACCGTATGGAAAAGGCAGCCCGCCTGTTACTTGATGAAGAACTTTCTATTCAAGATGTTATTATGGAGGTCGGTATTTCCAGCCGGTCTTATTTTTATAAAGAGTTTACCCGTCGGTTCGGGATGACACCGAAAGATTATCGGGAACAGCGAAAGGTATGCTGATTGTCAGGTTAAATTCTTTCGTATAGGTGATTAGTTGGGAAACATTATTATTTATTTGTTTGTCACAACCTTGTGCTCTAAATTCCTTTTGTCGATTTTATTGTATTGATTATTAGTGTGTTAATCTGTGCTCTAATTTACCATTCTGTGCTTTAGATATGTGTCTTTATTTTGCCGTTTTTTTGGCAAGGTAGAGCATTGGACTTTTATTCGAATAGCCTTTATTTGCAACAATCTTTTTAAAGGGAATTAACCTTATTACTAATCAAATTTAAAGGAATTATGAATGAAAAACTAAAGTATCTTACCTTATTTGTAATAGGTATGATGTTGAGTTTGGGCATGAATGCTCAATCTGTAAAATCAATCTCCGGTACGGTAACCGATGATCAGGGAGAGGCGGTTATCAGTGGTACGGTGAAAGTTAAAAACGGTAGTACAGGAACAATCACTGACATTAACGGTAAATACACTCTCTCTGTTCCTTCCAATGCCACCTTGGTGTTTTCGTATATTGGTTATATCACACAAGAATTTAAAGTCTCGGAATTAAAGAGTAATGTTCTGAACGTAGTTCTGCAATCGGATACGAAAGCACTGGACGAAGTAGTCGTTGTAGGTTATGGTACCATGCGCAAATCAGACTTGACGGGTTCCATTTCCACAGCCAAAGGTAAAGACATGCTGAAAGCACAATCATTCAATGCGCTTGACGGATTGAAGGGTAAAGTGGCCGGTGTGAATATCTTCTCTAATACCGGTCAGCCGGGTGGAGAATCACGTGTCATCATTCGTGGTATTTCTACTATCAACGCATCGGCATCACCGCTGTACGTAGTCGATGGAGTGGTGATGTCAAACTTCGAATTGCTTAATCCGAATGATATCGAATCTATCGAAGTATTGAAAGATGCTTCCTCTGCTGCCATCTATGGTGCCCGTGGTGCGAATGGTGTTATCATGGTGACTACCAAGCGCGGTAATGCAGGAAAAGGAGTCCATGTTTCCTATGATGGTTCATTGTCTATCGGTAAGATGGCTAGAAAAATAGACGTAATGGATGCTAACGAATGGATGTCTACCTTCAAGCAGGGATTGGAAAATGCCAACGAATTTCAAGGCAAGAACTTCACAACTGATCTGTCACAGATATTCACAGACGAACGTTTGTTCAATGCAGACGGTTCTCCGAAATATAATACCAACTGGCAGGATGAAGCATCCCGCACTGCCATCTCTCATAACCATCAGATCAGTATCCAACGTACAGGAGAAGGATCTTCTATCGGAGCATTCATCAATTATACCGATCAACAGGGTATTTTGTTGAATTCTTACTTCAAACGTATCTATGCAAAATTGGCATATGATGACAAACCGACTGATTGGCTGTCTACTTCCGTTAATTTATTAGTAAATCATACTTGGGGTAATAGAACTTCTGATAACCCTTACGGACAAGGCGCATTGCGTACAATGATCGAACAGTTGCCTTTCTTACCGGTTAAGCTGGATGGTGAATATACGCAGACGAACATTATTAATACAAGCTCTATTCTCAATAATCAGACTGATCCTAATAGCGGAAAACAAGGATTCAGCCCGGAAGGTGTAGGTAATCCCGTTGAGTTGCTCGAACGGATGCAGGCTATGCAATATCGTACGCAGATTTTTGGTAATGCTGCTTTGACTTTCCATCTCATGAAAGGATTGGATCTGAAGACCCAGTTCGGTATCGACTATCACAATAATCGTGATGCTAACTATACGCCGTTCACTCCGCGTCCGATGATTAATCAAAGTTCCGAGGGAGCAGCTTCTGCAAATAACTCCAACTCTTTGTATTGGCAGGAAGAAACCTATTTGACTTATGTGAAAGATATAAACAAACATCACATTAATGCAATGGCGGGTATGTCTTGGCAAGAGTATAATTATACCAAATTCGAAGCTTCCGACAGTAAGTATATTGATGACTTCTACGGATATTATAATTTAGGTTCCGGAACGAACCGTCCTTCTGTAGGCAATGATTACGACAAGTGGGCGATGAACTCTTATTTCTTGCGTCTGGCATATTCTTATGACAACAAGTATATGGCTACCGTAACCGGTCGTTATGATGGCTCTTCCAAATTCGGACAGAACAATAAATATGCATTTTTCCCGTCAGTCGGCTTGGGTTGGATGATTTCTAATGAAGACTTTTTGAAAGATAACTCATTGATCAGCAAGCTGAAATTACATACTTCTTACGGTCTGACAGGTAATTCGGAAATTGGTACATATAAATCATTGGCTACGGTGAGCCAGTCGAATACGATCATTGGTGATGCTCTGCATGTAGTGTCTTATCTGGACAATATGCCTAATCCGGACCTGAAATGGGAAAAGACAGGACAGTGGGACTTAGGATTCGAGTTGGGTTTATTCAATAACAGACTGAATTTCGATATTTCCTATTATTATAAGTATACTTCGGATTTGTTGCTCGACCGTCCGGTTCCTGAATCAACAGGTTACTCTTCCATTATGGATAATATTGGAGCCGTTTCCAATCGTGGTGTAGATATTCTGGTTACAGCATATCCTATTCAGACACATGATTTCCAGTGGACTTCCACTCTTAATTTAGGTTTCAACAAAAACCGTGTAGAGAAGTTGGATGAAAGTGCATCTGTTGATCCTGTCACCGGTAAGCGTCAGATTACGACCGACGGTTTTGTGGGTTACGATATGTTGATTCGTGAAGGTGAAGAGCTTTCCTCTTTCTATGGTTATAAGCGTGCCGGTATTTACGATGGTATTCCGTCTAACTGGGATCCGGAGACAATGAACATACCTTCCACTATTGGTGAAAAGGTAACTTATAAGAAACGCGAAATTATCGGTAACGGATTACCTGACTGGATGGGCTCATTCATCAATACCTTCAATTATAAAGGATTTGATTTGACTTTAGACTTCCAGTTTACATGGGGGGTGGACGTGATGCAAGAATATTATCACTCTACTGTAGCCCGTTTCCTAACTAACGGTATAGACCGTCTTTATAAGGAAGCATGGCATCCAACTCTCAATCCGTCGGGTAAAGAACAGGCAATTCGTCTGAATAACTTTGGTCAGGGAGCTAATAACCAGGCAGATGATGACTGGGTTTGCAATGGTTCTTATTTGCGTTGTAACATGATTCAGCTCGGATATACCTTCAATCCGACACTGATTAAGAAGATCGGTCTGTCTTCATTGCGTTTGTATGCGAATGTGAATAACGCATTCCTGATTACTTCTAAGGACTATAACGGATATGATCCGGATAACTCATCTCGTTTAGGTGACAACAAATGGGGGGCTAACCGCCAATTCTTCACCTATCCGCGTCCGAGAACGTTTACGTTCGGTCTTAATGTAGCATTTTAATTCACCGTTATAAAAACTATAAGAATTATGAAACTATTAAAAGTATATATATCTGCATTTTGTATGTGTTCACTTTCTGTGTTGCTGAATTCATGCGACGATTTCCTGAAAGAAGAACCATTGGATATGAAGTCATCTGACCAATTCTGGAAGACGAAAGCTGATGCGGAGTCGGGTGTGAACGCATTGTATTTCGGTGGTGTACCTTATTTACACAACACTGATGTAGGCGGTGGCTGGACTCCTAAAGCGACAATGTGGGGTGGTATTGTGTCCGGATTATACGTTGATAAGCGTAAGGATAGAACATTTACTACGGCATCCGAAGGGTGTAATTTCAATATTGAATCTTTTGATGATATTGCAATGAAATACTGGCATGAGTTTTATAAAGGTATTTCACGTGCCAACTTTGTTATTGCCAATATTCCGACAATGACCGGTGTGCTGGATGAAGCTACTATTAATAATTATGTGGCTCAAGGTAAATTCTTCCGTGCATATGGATATTTCTGGCTGGTCAAAGAATTTGGTGGTGTTCCTTATATTTCAGAACCTTACACATCTACAGAAGGTATGTACAAAGAACGTCTTTCTGCTGAAGAGGTTTATAAGAAAATTGAAGCCGACTTGCTGGATATTGTCAACGGGGATGCATTGCCGAATAAAACGTTTTATGATAATGGCTGTTATGTCACTAGGGCAATGGCGCAGACTTTGCTGGCACAAGTTTATTTGCAATGGGCTGGTGCACCGTTAAACGGTGGAACAGACTATTATGGAAAAGCAGCGCAGATGGCTTTGAAAGTGATCAATGATAGTCCTCACGAACTTATTCATCCAAATGGAACGACTGATGATTTGAGCTCGGCATATAATGTAATCAAGACTACGAAAAGTTCTGCAGAAATCATTTATGCTAAAGAATATAATTATAGTGATTATAGTGTAGGTAACTCTTATGCTTGTCGTTCTATTGGTACAGATGCTTTCCAATGGGGAGTGTTCCATCCGGGAGGAGACGTGCTGTATAATGCATACCTTCCCTGTGATATGTTGCTTAACAGCTATGCCTCTAATGATATTCGAGGACATGAGAAACAGTTCTTCTTTAAGAAATATACCGATGCTGCAGGAAAGACTTATACTTTGAACAATGCAGGCAACTGGGCGTGGTTTGATGAAAATGCTTTGATTAGCGGTCACGACGGTGATTATAATATGCCGGTATTCCGTTTTGCGGAAGTCTTGCTGATTGCGGCCGAAGGTCTGGCACGTACAAATCATGAAGATAATGCTGTCGGTGGAGCTAAATATTATCTCAATCAAGTGCGTAAACGTGCTGGATTGGCAGATGAGACGGCTACAGGAAATGATTTAATACAATCGATTTTGACTGAACGTTTACATGAGTTACCGTTGGAATTTAAGATTTGGGACGACATTCGCCGTACTCGTTTGTATCCGGAAGCATCTACAGAATCAGGAAAATTGAAATGGACTGCTCTTGCATCGGCTCAAATCCAAAACAAGCCAGATGGAAGCACAAGAGCCGGTGCCATTCCTGAATATGCTTTGTTATGGCCTATCCCGTTAGATGAAATTCAGGCTAATCCTGCGTTGGAAGGACATCAGAACCCGGGATGGAATTAATTAGGTAATAATAAATATTTGTTTCTGATAGAATTGGAGAGAGGGTAAAGGCTAATTATCCTCTCTCTATTGCTTAAACGGTTAGTCTTTCGGTTGTACTCTCATTGTATACACATAAATATTATGTTTTGATTCTCAGTTGTTTAACTTGTACTCTCGTTGACACTCGTTTCCTTTGGTTGACTATACTGCTATTTTTTCTTATTTTGGCGTATCAGAGGACTGATAATTGCTGAAAGATGCTTTAATTTGTAACATAAATAAAAAAGACTTGATAATCTAGTATTAATAGTTTAATTCGTAGACCATGAACAAAAAGAAACTACTATCTTTCGCAATAGCCCTGCTATTGGGAGTTTCCTCTACCTTTGCACAAAAGCAACCGGTAGACTATGTGAATCCTTTAATGGGGACTGATTCGAAAATATCACTATCCAATGGAAATACATATCCCGCCATTGCGTTGCCTTGGGGAATGAATTTTTGGATGCCACAAACCGGAAAGATGGGTGACGGTTGGGCTTACACTTATGCATCCGACAAAATCAGAGGTTTCAAGCAAACCCATCAGCCCAGTCCGTGGATCAATGACTACGGTCAGTTTTCAATCATACCGATGACTAAACAGTTGAAGATTGATCAGGATAGTCGTGCTTCCTGGTTCTCTCACAAAGCAGAGAAAGCCACTCCTTATTATTATAGTGTTTATTTGTCAGAGTATGACATGACAACTGAAATAGCTCCGACGGAACGTTGCGCATATTTCCGTTTCACTTTCCCTGAAACCTCTGATGCCTATGTGGTGGTAGATGCTTTCGACCGCGGTTCGTATGTGAAGGTGATTCCCGAAGAAAATAAAATAGTTGGTTATACGACACGCAATAGTGGCGGTGTTCCTCAAAACTTTAAAAATTACTTTGTGATAGAGTTCGACAAGCCTTTTACTTTCAATAAAGTATGGGCAGACTATCATTTGGTTGAAACACATCTCGAACTACAATCCAATCACGTGGGTGCTGCTATCGGATTTTCAACGAAGAAAGGAGAACAGGTACATGCAAAGGTGGCATCCTCATTCATCAGTCCTGAACAGGCTGAACTGAACTTGAAAGAAATTGGTAATAAGACCTTTGAACAGACAAAAGAGGCCGGTCGTAAGGCATGGAACAATGTCTTGGGGCGTATCAAGGTTGAAGACAGCGATGAGAACCGTATGCGTACGTTCTACTCTTGTTTGTATCGTTCGGTGTTGTTTCCTCGTATGTTTTACGAAGTAAACGGTAAGGGGGAAACTGTGCATTACAGCCCCTATAATGGTGAAATCCGTCCGGGATATATGTTTACCGACACTGGATTCTGGGATACTTTCCGTTGCTTGTTTCCATTTGTTAATTTGATATATCCTTCAATGGGTGAGAAGATGCAGGCAGGTCTGTTGAATACCTATCTTGAAAGTGGATTCTTTCCTGAATGGGCAAGCCCGGGCCATCGTGGTTGCATGGTTGGGAATAATTCTGCTTCTGTAGTGGCGGATGCTTTCATGAAGAATATAACCAAAGCGGATGCAGAAAAAATGTATGAAGGTCTACTGAAAGGGGCCAATAGCGTACATCCGAAAGTTTCTACTACCGGACGCCGTGGATATGAATATTATAACAAGCTGGGCTATGTGCCGTATGATGTGAAAATTAATGAGAATGCGGCACGCACATTGGAATATGCATACGATGACTGGTGCATTTACCGTATGGGTGAAAAATTAGGTCGTCCGGCAGAAGAACTGGATGTTTATAAGAAAAGGAGTCAGAACTACCGTAATCTGTTCGATCCGGAAACTAAGTTGATGCGGGGAAAGAATTCCGACGGAACTTTCCAGACTCCTTTCAATCCTTTTAAATGGGGAGATGCCTTTACGGAAGGAAATAGTTGGCATTATACATGGTCGGTATTCCACGATGTACAAGGACTGGTTGATCTGATGGGCGGCAAGAAGATGTTTGTTAGTATGCTTGATTCTGTATTCAATCTTCCTCCTGTATTTGATGATAGCTATTATGGAGGAGTGATTCACGAGATTCGTGAAATGGAAATTGCTAACATGGGTAACTATGCGCATGGCAACCAACCTATCCAGCACATGATCTATTTGTATAACTATGCCGGCGAACCTTGGAAAGCCCAATATTGGTTGCGTGAGACGATGAACCGCCTCTATCTTCCTACTCCGGACGGTTATTGTGGAGATGAAGATAACGGTCAGACTTCGGCTTGGTATGTATTTACTGCATTGGGATTTTATCCGGTATGTCCCGGCAGCAATGAATATGTAATGGGAGCTCCTTACTTCAAGAAAGCAACGATTACACTGGAGAACGGCAAGAAACTGGAAATCTCCGCCCCGAAGAATAACGATGATAATCGTTATATTCGTTCATTGAATTATAATGGCAAGAATTATACAAAGAATTATCTGAACCATTTCGATCTGTTGAAAGGCGGTCGTCTGGTGTTTGATATGGATAACAAACCGAATAAGGGAAGAGGTATCAACGAATCAGACTTCCCGTATTCATTCTCTCGTGACGCAAAGTAAGCTGATATGAATAATTTGAGAAAGAAAGTATTGATGATGGCTATGGCGGC
>OBCT01000740.1_pt1 | contig 11501 bp, 9 predicted proteins | sample 1495981 | NCBI WGS metagenome assembly OBCT01 (sample SAMN04168658, study PRJEB22393) | human gut metagenome | biome: human gut microbiome; feature: stool | host: Homo sapiens | collected 2014-03-24
GCAAAGCGGGAAAGGCAGGGAAGGATAAGAATGGGCGTGAAATGGACAGAACAGCAGCAAAAGGTCATAGATCTGCGAAATCGTAATATTCTTGTATCTGCGGCGGCAGGATCGGGAAAGACAGCCGTTCTCGTAGAACGTATTATTCAAAAGATCACAGATGAGCAAAGTCCTGTCGATGTGGACAGACTTTTGATTGTGACATTTACAGAAGCGGCGGCAGCAGAGATGAAGGACAGGATCAGAGAAGCGATCGAGAAAAAGCTGGAAGAAAATCCGGGAAACGTACATCTGGAGAGGCAGGCTACGTTAGTTCACAGTGCGCCGATCACGACGATACACAGTTTTTGTCTGTCTGTGATAAGGGAACATTTTCATGTGATCGATCTTGATCCGGGATTTCGGATCGGAGAAGACGGAGAATTAAAACTTTTAAAACAAGACGTTCTCGATGAATTGCTTGAAGAGTGTTATTCCAAAGGAGAGGAAGAGTTCCTTTCCTTTACAGAGCGGTTTGGAACAGGGAAAAATGACCGGAAGATCGAAGGGATCATTTTAAAATTATACGAATATTCCGGCAGTTATCCAAGACCGGAACAGTGGCTTGACCGTTGTGCTGCGGTATATACAGAAGAAGAGGCGGCGGAAGCGATGATACGGCGGGCAAAAGAACACGTTCTTATTCGGATCGAAGAACCGGAAAAACTGATCCGCAGAGGATTGAAAATATGTGAGGAGCCGGATGGACCGTATATGTATGCGGATATGCTGGAAGAGGATCTTCGTGGAATAGAGAAGATAAGAAAATGCAGTGATTTTGCAGAAATGTATGACGCGGCTGATCGGTTTGTATGGAAAACGCTTTCGAGAAAAAAAGATGACAGTGTATCGGCTGAAAAAAGAGAGTCCGTAAAGGCGTTGAGAGAACAGGCAAAAAAGGCGATTGCCGGGGTGAAGGAAACTTATTTTTACGCGCCGGAAAGCGTATGGAAAGAGGACATGGTTTCGGCGGGAGAGTCTGTGAAAACGCTCGTATCTTTGGTAAAGCTGTTCGCAGAAAAGTTTGCGGAAAAGAAGCGCGGCAGAAATATGATAGATTTTAACGATATGGAACGGTTTGCGCTTGATATACTGACTGAAGAAAAAAACGGAGAACTTGTTCCGTCTGCCGTAGCCGGAGAATATGCAAAACAGTTTGAAGAAATTATGATCGACGAATATCAGGACAGTAATTTTGTACAGGAGACGATCCTGACAAGCGTATCGGGACAGGCAGAAGGAAAAAATAATATTTTTATGGTAGGCGATGTAAAGCAGAGCATTTACAGCTTCCGTCTTTCAAGACCTGAACTGTTTATGCAAAAATATAACACATACAGTTTAGAAGACAGTGACAGACAGAGGATCGATCTGCATAAAAACTTCAGAAGCAGAGGAGAAGTTCTGGACAGTGTCAATTATATCTTCCGACGTATTATGAAAAAAGAAATGGGCGGAATCGAATATGATGACAGCGCGGCGCTTTATCTTGGGGCGAAGTTTCCGAAAACAGAAGAAATTGAGGCAAAACGATACATATCGTCAGAATGTGAAAGAAACACAGATCTTTTCAAGACGGAGCTTTTGATCTTAAAAGACCGCGATAAAGAAGCGGAAAACGTACGTCGGTCAGAAGCGAGGATGATCGCGCGCAGAATTAAAAGTTTGATGCGCGGCGGGGTTGTGTCGGATAAAAAAACAGGGGAATATCGTCCGGTGCAGTATAAAGATATTGTGATTTTGACAAGAAGTGTGAAAGGATGGGCAGAAGATTTTTCGGCAGTCCTTGCAGAAGAAGGGATTCCCGCATATTCTGTAAGCAGGGAAGGGTATTTTGAAACTTATGAAGTGAGCGTATTGCTTGACTATCTTAAAATACTCGATAACGGAAGGCAGGATCTCCCGCTTGCGGCGGTTCTGGCGTCGCCTTTGGGAAATCTTCTGACAGAAGATATGGCAAAGATCAGAGTCGCATATCCCGACGTACCGTTTCATGAAAGCGCGCGGATGTACGCGTCGGAAGAAGCACAGGATCCGGTCTTGAAAGATCGTCTGATGAGATTTTTCAGTCAGGTGGATCATTTCAGAAAAAAAGTGTCGTATACTCCGATTCATGATCTGTTGACGGAGATTATAGAAGAAACAGGTTTCGGTATATACATTTCGGCGATGGAAGGCGGAGTGCAAAGAGCCGCAAACGTAGAGATGCTGGTGGAAAAAGCAAAGGCGTTTGAAGGAACAAGCTACAAAGGATTGTTTCATTTTGTGCGGTATATCGAACAACTGAAAAAATATGACGTTGATTACGGAGAAGCCGGGATCATGGATGAACAGGCGGATACGGTAAGGATCATGAGTATTCATAAGAGTAAAGGTTTGGAATTTCCGGTTGTTTTTGCGGCAGGTATGGGAAAACAATTTAATACACAGGATACGAAAAGCAGCATGATCCTTCATCCTGAATGGGGCATTGGGATTGATAAGATCGATCTGAAACGGAGGACAAAAGCGCCTACATTTTTGAAAAAGCTGATTCGGGAAGAGGCAATGTATGAAATGTGGGCAGAGGAGATGCGCATTCTGTATGTAGCGTTGACAAGAGCAAAGGAAAAACTGATCATGACAGGGGTTTTGCCGGATCGTTTCATTATGCGCTCCGGCAAAGACGGAGTTATCACGGCAGGTGCAAAATCATATTTCGACTGGATCATACCGGCTCTTTGGTCTGAAGAGGAGGAGGCGGCGTTAGAAGATGCGCCTGTCTGCATTTTTCAGTATACAGGAAATGACATAGGAGCAGATATTTTACAGGTGAAGTCAGAACAGTTGGCGCTTGACGTATTGAAACACTGGGATGTGACAAAAGTGTATGATCCGGAAATACGAAAATGTCTGGATGAACAGGCAGATTACGTTTATCCGTATTATTCGGAAGGCGGTATGAAAATGAAGTTTACCGTATCGGAGCTGAAAAAAAGAAAGGCGCTGCAAGAAGAAGCGGGAGAGGAAATGTATAAAGAACCACAGACGGTTCCTCTTCTTCCCCGTTTTATAAAAGAGGAAGAAACTCTTTCCGGCGCTTCACGGGGAAGCGCATATCACAAGTTTTTAGAACTGCTTGATTTTGCAAAAGAATACGAAGCAGATGATCTGGAAGCAGAGGTGGAAAGGCTTGCGGAAGATGGACGTTTATCGAGGGAAATGGCAGAATGTATTGAGACAGAAGATATGATGCGGTTTCTTCGGACTAAGAGCGGAGTGCGGATGTTACAGGCGGCAAGGAACAGAAAACTTTATAAAGAGCAGCCTTTTGTGATCAGCGTGAATGCATCGGAGATCTATCAGGGAGATCTGTCCGGGGAAAAGATATTAGTGCAGGGGATTATCGACGTTTATTTTGAAGAAGAAGACGGACTTGTCGTGCTTGATTATAAGACGGATCAGGTGAAAAGCAGAAAAGAACTTGCGGAAAAATATCATGCGCAGCTTGAATATTATGCACATGCCCTGTCTCAGCTTACGGGAAAAACTGTAAAAGAGAAGATTATTTATTCGTTTACTTTAAAAGAGGAGATCATCGTATGAAGATTTTGATGTATTGTTTGCTCGCATTAAATGTTGGGGTATGGCTGATGTACGGTATAGATAAGTGGAAAGCAAAATCGGGAAGATGGCGGATTCCCGAAAAAGTTCTTCTGCTTGCGGCGTTTGCAGGCGGTTCGGTTGGAGCTTTAGCAGGAATGATGATGTTCAGGCATAAAACAAAGAAAGCAAAATTTGTCATCAGCGTACCGATATTTTTTGTGATCCATTGTGTGATAGCCGGATATGTGCTTTTGAATTATTAAAGAACAATGTAACAGTTCAGCCCGCGCCATTCGTAAAACCGCACTGCGTGCTTATTGTGGCTGCCGCCACTGTTTTACTCATAAAAAGGCGCTAAGCACATACAGATGTCCGCTTGCAAAAATATGCAAGCATGTTTTGTGCTTCCTGTACATCTGTATGGATGAACTGTTACGAAAAAATATGTCAGATGCTCTTGACTTTGACGTAACGTCAAGTAATATACTTGCCCTAAGCTGATAGAAAAGAAAGAAAATATCGGCTTAGGGTATTTTAACAGGAGGTGAAAACGGTGAAGTGCGGCATTAAAGAAGTATCGGAACTAACAGGAGTGAGTGCGCGCACACTTCGTTATTATGATCAGATCGGATTGCTGAAACCATCAAAGACAAGTGAAGCCGGATATCGGTACTATGGAGAGCGGGAACTGGAGATCCTGCAGCAGATTCTGTTTTACAAGGAACGGGGAATGGAACTAAAGCAGATCAAGAAGATCATCTATCAGAAAGACTTTGACATTATGGCGGCTTTGCGGGAACACCTTTTGGAACTTGAGGAAAAGAGAAACCATATGGAAGCTCTGATCCAAACAGTGGAACAGACGATACGTTCAATGAAAGGAGAATATGATATGAGTGATCAGGAAAAATTTCAGGCGTTTAAAGAAAGAGTAGTTCGGGAAAATGAAGAAAAACACGGGGCGGAAATCCGCGAAAAATATGGCGATGAAGAGATGGATGCCGCAAACAGGAAAGTTTTAGATATGACAGAGGAGGAATACGAGAGATTTCAAAATCTGGGTGAAGAAATCCGCATACAATTACAGGATGCGGTAAGAGGCGGAGCAAACCCGGAGGATGAATGCGGCAGGCGGATCGTCGCACTTCATAAAGAATGGCTTGGAAAGACATGGAAACAGTATACGAAAGAGGCGCATGCGGCAATCGGCAATCTCTATATCAGCGACGAGAGGTTTAAAATGTATTATGATAAAGAAGTGAATGGATGTGCAAAGTTTCTCGAATCTGCAATTCGATATTGGGTTGACCGGGTATAAGCGGAGCTGAACAGACGATTTACAGGGCGGCGATCAATGGTTTTTCCGGATAATATTGTATTGACAAACTATATTATACAAAATATAATATTACTCATATAATACAATGTCTTTGGCAAAAAAGGAGGAACAGATGGTATTTCATACAGGAGCTGCCCTGTTGGATGCGATCGTACTGGCAGTCGTATCTATGGAAGAAACGGGAACATATGGATACAGGATCACGCAGGATGTAAGAAAAGTGATCGACGTATCGGAATCGACATTGTATCCGGTTTTGCGAAGGCTTCAGAAAGATGAGTGTCTGGAAGTATATGATCGACAGTTTGAAGGCAGAAACAGACGGTATTATAAAGTGACCGAAAAGGGAATCGCGCAGTTGGATTTTTATAGGGAAGAGTGGAAAAATTATACATGTAAGATCAGCGATATCTTTGACGGAGCAGATCGGATGAATACGATTTGCTAAAACGGGCAATACTCCTTTGAAAGAAGAAAGGGGAAGTTGTATGTCAGGGAAAAAATCAAAGACGATCGATCCGGCAAATCTTGATCCGGATGAAAAGCTGAAATATGAGGTGGCTGAGGAAATAGGGCTTCTCGATAAAGTGATGACGGAAGGCTGGAAATCACTTACATCAAAGGAGACAGGCAGGATCGGAGGATTAGTGACACGAAAGAAGAAGCAGCGATCCGGCGGGCAGAATATTTCTTTACAAAGATAGACAAATTTGATAGAATTATACATCCGAGGGAGACGACAGGTGATGTGTATGAAAGAAAGAATAAATGTTTTGAGTACGGAAATGGACTGCATAACAGCGAAGGAAGCGATGTTAAAAGCGATTGCGTTTCTGGAAAGAGAGTCGGTTGATATTATCGAAGTTTTATCTATGAGCGCATTGATGCGCGCGCGGGATGAAGACGAGTGGATAAGATCGACATCCGGATTTGGTCTTATTCTGCCCGGAGAGACAGAAATTCTCGAAGCGGCAGGGGAAACCGACAGGATAAAACTAAGAGAAGCGGAAAATCAGACATTTATAAAAATGTTTATGAAATACCTTCAGAAGAACAGAAAAAGAGTTTTTTTGCTTGCCGAATCGGAAGAAAAGCTAAATACTGTGGAAAATGCCATGAAGTATTATGACAAAGGAATTTTTCTGACGGGACACGCGCTGATCAAAGAGGGAGAAAACCGGGAAGAAGACGTAGTCAATGAGATCAACGGAACAGAGACGGACTGTATCTTGTCCGTACTGACTTCTCCTTATCAAGAAAAGTTTATCGCGGAAAATCAAGCTCTTTTAAATGTAAAACTGTGGTTCGGATGTGGAACTCTGCTTGAAAAAAGTTATGGCGAGAGAAAGCTTTCCAAAAGGCTCTCCCGGTTTCTGCTGAAAAAGCGATTTCATCTGTTAGTAGGGAAACAACAGAAAAAATCAGACTAGACAAAAGCGGGAAAAATGTCCATATATGGAATTTGTGAACAATGTATAGACATTAAAATATGAATTTTTTGTAAAATATCTGAGGAAATGCATAAAAAATATGTATTTCCTCTTTCTTTTTTTGCTGTTTTGCATTAATATAATATACGAATCTAAGAAAGAGGAATATTTTCGCTTTTAAAGTTTGTGAAAAATGTACATGATATAAATCCAAGGAGTGGAGGAACAGGCATGATTTCAAATCAGATACTTCAGAATACGATCGACGGATTGAAAGGAATTTCCAAAGTTGACTTCTCAGTATTAGATACAGAGGGAAAGGAACTGGCATCTACATTAGACAATGCGCAGGAACGAAACAGCGCGGTAATCTCGTTTGTAGAATCGCCTGCGGACAGTCAGGTAATACAGGGATGTCAGTTTTTTAAGATTTTTGACGAGCAGAGGCTTGAGTACGTACTGCTGGCGGAAGGTGACAGCGAGACGGCGTATATGCTCGGCAAAGTTGCGGCATTCCAGATCCACAGTCTGCTGGTAGCTTATAAAGAAAGGTTCGACAAAGATAATTTTATTAAAAATCTTCTTCTGGACAACCTTCTGTTGGTAGACATTTATAACCGTGCTAAAAAATTACATATTGACACGGAGGTAAAACGTGTTATCTTTATTATTGAGACATCACACGAAAAGGATAATGCCGCGCTTGAGAATGTGAGAAATCTTCTTGGCGGAAAATCAAAAGATTTTATTACTGCGGTTGATGAGAAGAATATCATTGTAGTAAAAGAACTCACAGAAAAAGACGGGGCGAAAGAGCTTGAGAAGATGGCGAAGGAAATGCTCGACATGCTGAAGGAAGATACAAAGGACGAGCAGATCCGTATTGCATACGGTACGATCATCAGCGACATCAAGGAAGTATCCAAGTCCTATAAAGAGGCGAAGCTTGCGCTTGACGTAGGGAAAATTTTCTTTGCGGAAAAGGATATTGTTGCATTTACGACACTTGGTATCGGCCGTCTGATCTATCAGCTCCCGATTCCGTTGTGCAAGATGTTTATCAGAGAGATTTTCGAGGGGAAATCGCCGGATGATTTTGATGAGGAGACATTGACAACGATCAATAAATTTTTTGAGAACAGTCTGAATGTATCGGAAACATCCCGGCAGTTGTACATTCACAGAAATACTCTTGTATACAGACTGGATAAACTTCAGAAGAGCACGGGGCTTGATCTGCGTGTGTTTGAGGATGCGATCACGTTCAAGATCGCGCTTATGGTTGTAAAATATATGAAATATATGGAATCATTAGAGTATTAGATCTTACAGGAGTATAAATAATTAGGAGGAACTTATGATTGAATTAAGAAACGTGACGAAAGAGTACTCTAAGGGCAATTCAGCTCTTAACGGAGTCTCTGTGAAAATCGAACGGGGAGAATTCGTTTTCATCGTCGGAGACAGCGGCTCGGGAAAGTCTACCCTGATTCGTTTGATCATGAAGGAGTTGAATCCGACTGAGGGAACGATCATAGTAAACGGGCAGAACCTGAATCGTATGAAACACCGCAATATCGCGAAATACAGAAGAGGATTGGGCGTTGTGTTTCAGGACTTCCGTCTTTTGAGAGACAGAAACATTTATGAAAATATTGCGTTTGCCCTGCGCGTGACGGAAACGCCGACAAAAGTGATCAAGAAAAAAGTGCCTGCGGCGCTTTCGCTGGTCGGTCTTGCGCAAAAATATAAATCGTTTCCGAAGGAATTATCAGGCGGAGAGCAGCAGCGAGTTGCAATCGCAAGGGCAATCGTAAACGAACCCGCTATTTTGTTGGCAGACGAGCCTACGGGAAACTTAGATCCAACGAACTCATGGGAGATCATGAGCCTTTTGAAAGAGGCGAATGAAAGAGGAACGACAGTGCTTGTCGTTACGCATAACCAGGAGATTGTAAACGAGATGAACGAGCGCGTGATCACTATGAAACAAGGTGTGATCGTCAGTGATGAACAAAAAGGTGGGTATATAGATGAGGATTAGTACATTTGGATACGTCGGAAAACAAGGCGTTAAGAATATCTGGAGAAACAAGATGTTTTCGCTCGCGTCCATTGCGACAATGTCAGCTTGTATCTTCTTGTTTGGATTATTCTTTTCGATTATTGTAAATTTTCAGCATATTATAAAAACAGCGGAGGAAGGCGTTGCGATCACAGTATTCTTTGAAGAAGAAGCTACAGATTCAGAGAAGAAAGCGATCGGGAAGGCGCTGGAAGCCCGCAAAGATGTGGCAGAAGTAAAGTACATATCGGCAGAAGAAGCATGGGAAGAATTCCAGAAGCAGTATTTTGCAGACAATCCGGAGCTGGCAGAAGGATTTAAAAACGATAACCCGCTGGCATCTTCGGACAACTATGAAGTATATATGAAAACAGCGGAAGACAGTAAGAGTCTTACAGCGAGAAGCCGTTCTCTTTCGGAGACGCAGAAAGAACTTGTTTCTTATGCACAAAAACTGGACGGCGTACGAGAAGTAAACAAGTCGGACGTAGTAGCGAAGATGCTTTCAAGCGTAAATACACTTGTAGCGGTTATTTCGATCGCAATTATCATTATCCTTCTCGGAGTTTCGATCTTCCTGATCAGTAATACCGTTACGATGGGTATTACCGTGCGAAAAGAAGAGATTGCGATCATGAAGTACATCGGAGCGAAAGACTTTGTCGTTCGTTCTCCGTTCGTGATCGAAGGTCTTATCATTGGTATTTTCGGCGCGGCGATTCCGCTTGTACTGCTGTACTTCCTGTATGATAAAGCAGTTCAGTACATTATGGTGAAATTCAGTATTCTTGAGAATATTATTACATTCCTTCCGGTGTCGACTGTATATCAGATCTTACTCCCGATCGGTGTGGTAATGGGAATCGGAATCGGTTTCCTCGGAAGTTTCTTTACGGTGCGCAAACATCTGAAAGTATAGGAGGTATACTCGATGAAGTGTAGAATGAAGAGGGTGGCGAGTTTATTTCTTGCGTTGGCGCTGTGTGCCGGAATGACGATGAACGTAGGGGCTGTTACCGTTCAGGAAGCGGAAAATAAAGCGGACGAGCTTGAAGGCAAAAAAGAACAGGCTGAGGCAGAGGCGAAAGATCTCACGGAAAAATTAAAAGGGATCGTTGCCGATATGGAAGAAACGCAGAAGAAACTGACAGAAAAAGAAGAGGAGATCGAACAGGTTGAAAATGAACTTGTTCAGGCTCAGATTGATGCGAATGATCAGTATGAGAGAATGAAAGTTCGTATCAAATATATGTATGAGAGTGGAAATACTCAGTTTGTAGCCGTTCTTGCCGAGAGTAAGAATATGGGAGATTTTCTGAATAAGGCAGAATATATTTCTCAAATCTCAGAGTATGACAGAGACGAACTTATAAGGTATCAGGATACGGTTGAAGAAATCGAGGTGAAAGAAGAAGAGGTTCAGGCAGAATATGAGGAACTGAATACGCTTCAGACAAAGCTTGTCGGTCAGCAGACGGAAGTTCAGAAAATGATCGATGAGAATAAAGAAAAACTTAGCAATATCCAGTCGGAGATCGATGCGAATGCTGCTGCATTGGAAAAGGCAAAAGAAGTTGAAAGAATCCAACAGGAGCAGGCAGGAAATAATTATATTCCTTCAACGGGCGGAAACGTCGTGAGCGGAAACGGATATTTTACGCACCCGTGTCCGGGTATGTCGTACCAATCCAGTTATTTTGGCGAGATCAGGCCATATGAGGTCGGCGGCCATAAAGGACATGATTATGCTGCGGCTGTAGGAACACCTACATATGCGGCTGCGGCAGGAACGGTTGTGATCGCCGGATTCAGCTACAGCGCCGGAAACTGGGTTGTTATTAATCACGGAAACGGACTTGTGACAAAATATATGCATCACAGCGCACTTGCCGTCAGAGCAGGGCAATATGTAGAGAAAGGTCAGCAGATCGGATATGTGGGAAGCACAGGGCAGTCAACCGGACCGCATCTTCATTTTCAGGTGGAGCTGAATAATGTACCTGTAAATCCTGATTTGTATATGTAAAGTGGTTATACATAGGAATAGCCGGGGGTAATGATTCAGTCAGTGAAATTTACTATATGGGAGATTTCCCGTATATGGAAGAAGAGGGGAGACAAGGCAGAGTATGATCTGTTTTGTCTTTCTTCTGTATAGACAAAAAGTTTGGCGACATTTCATAAAAGTCGAATGGGAAATAAAAACGGTTATATAATAGATAGAGGGGCGTTGGAAAGTAATGCGATGTGATGTAAGAAAATTTGCGGATGAACGAAAACAGGGGAATGAAAAACATGGATCAAACTAGTAATAATCAAAATGAGTCGGATGAAATCAAGATGAGTCGGGGCAGCGTGGATGCAAATGAAGGTTCTTTAGGCAGCGGGAAGAAAAAAAGCAGATTCGGGATTGGCGTTCTTGTAGGAATCGTGATCGGCGCAGTTATAATTACCGGAGTATGGGGAGCTGCAAAGGTGGTATCTGCCGTATTTTTCAAAGGCAATTTTGCAACGGAAAGTACATCAAGATCAGATATGGAACATAAACTTGACAGGCTTAACGCGTTGATAGAGAAGTATTATCTGTATGAAGATGAGATTGATAAAGATGCCCTTGTAGAAGGTATTTATTCAGGGTATGCAGGCGCGCTGGGAGATCCGTATACAGAATACTACGATGAACAGGAAGCGAAGGAGCTTTTTGAAACAACGAACGGTGAATTTTTCGGAATCGGAGCATCGATGTCGAAGCAGCTCGGAACAGATGAGATTACGATCGTCAATGTGTATGAAGATTCACCTGCAGACAAGGCGGGCTTGAAATCAGGCGATATCTTATATAAGGTAGACGAACATGAGACGGCGGGATATGAACTGGATACAGTCGTTTCGTGGATCAAAGGCGAAAAAGGTACGTCGGTTGTCCTCCATGTGCTAAGAGACGGAAAAGAAGTTGAAGTGACGGCTGTCAGGGATAAGATCGAAGTACAGACAGTCGCATATGAAATGAAAGAAGATCAGATTGGCTATATCGCTGTAAGCG
>OBCT01000754.1_pt1 | contig 11186 bp, 7 predicted proteins | sample 1495981 | NCBI WGS metagenome assembly OBCT01 (sample SAMN04168658, study PRJEB22393) | human gut metagenome | biome: human gut microbiome; feature: stool | host: Homo sapiens | collected 2014-03-24
ATCGAGCTGATGCTGAGCGAAATAGCCGATCTCGAGACCCTGGCCGCGACGAAGTTCGCCCGCCATCGGAGCAAGGTCTCCGACGATGCCCTTGACGAGCGTGGACTTGCCTGCGCCGTTGACACCGAGGATGCCGATGCGCTCGCCCGAGCGAATCGAGAGCGTGACGCGGTCGATCACGACGCGCTCGTCATAGCCGAGGCGCAGGTTCTCCGTGTCGACGAGATGCTCGGGCAGGCGCACGGGCTTCGGAAATTCGAAGCGCCACTCGCGCTTGGCGCGCACAGGCTCGACGGCTTTGAGCTTTTCGAGCATCTTGATGCGGGACTGGGCCTGACGGGCCTTCGTCGCCTTGGCGCGGAAGCGCTCGATGAAGCTCGAGAGATGGGACGCCTCGCGCTCGCATCCTGCAGCCTGAGCTTTTCGATGCGCTGGGACTCGAAGGCGGAGTAGTTGCCTGCGTAGCGGCAGACGGTGTCGTCCTCGACGGACCAGATCGTCGTGACGGCGCGGTCCAGAAACTCGCGGTCATGCGAGATGATGACGACGGTCGCCTCGACGCGGCGCAGCCAGTTCTCGAGCCAGATGAGCGAGTCGATGTCGAGATGGTTCGTCGGCTCGTCAAGGAGAAGCAGGTCGGCGGGGCACATCAGGGCGCGTGCGAGCGCGATGCGGTTTCGCCAGCCGCCCGAGAAGTCGTAGACGGGGCGGTCGACGTCGGTCTGGCTGAAGCCGAGACCCGCAAGGATGGTACGGGCCTGTGCGACGATCGCGCCTTCGTTGAGCTCGGCAAGATTGGCGTGGGCCTGAGCAAGACGCATGTCGTCGCCTGCCTTTTCGGCTTCGGCGAGTGCCGCGCGGGCGGCGATCAGGGGAGCGTGCCCCCCGAGAACGAAGTCGACGGCGGGGACGTTGTCGGCGACGAAGGACTGCGCCACGTGGGCGATCCTGTCGCGGGGCGGCGTCTCGATGTCGCCGTCTTCGGGAGAGAGGTCGCCGAGCATGGCCGCAAAGAGCGTGGACTTGCCGCAGCCGTTGGGGCCGACGAGGCCGATGCGCTCGCCCGGCGCCGCAGTGAGCGTCGCATGACGGTAGAGGACGCGGGTGCCGCGGGAGAGCGCAAGGTTGAGAAGTCGGAGCATGACGCTGGATTACTGTTCGAAGTAGTTGAGGAGCGCTTCCTTCGTGACGAGGAAGACCTGGTCGTCGCCGCCCGAGGTGGCGAGCCAGATGATCTCGAGGCCGGGGAAGGTCGCCTCGACCGCTTCGGCGCCGTCGCCCACTTCGACGATGATCATGCCGCCGTCATTGAGATGTGCGGCAGCTTCGGGAAGCATGCGGCGCACGACGTCCATGCCGTCGTCGCCTGCGCCGAGCGCCATGGCGGGCTCGTGACGGTATTCGGAGGGCAGCGTGTCCATGCTCGCCTGCGTGACGTAGGGCGGGTTGGAGATGATGATGTCGAACGTGCGGCCCTGCAGGTTTTCAAAGAGGTCGCCCTGAACGAGCTCGAGCGTCTCCGCCATGCCGTAGTCGCGGCGGTTGATTTTGGCGACCTCGAGCGCGTCGGGCGAGAGGTCGGAGCCCGTCACTTCGGCGTTCGGGAAGGTGCCCTGGGCGAGAATCGCGAGGCAGCCCGAACCCGTGCAGAGGTCGAGCACGCTGTCCACTTCATACGGATCCTCGACCCAGGGGGCGAGGTCCTCCTCAAGAAGCTCGGCAATGTAGGAGCGCGGAATCAGCGCACGCTCGTCGATGTAGAAGCGGTGCTCGGTGAGCCAGGCCTCGCGCAGCAGGTAGGCGGTCGGAACCTTTTCGTGGACGCGGCGGTCGATGAGGTGCACGAGTCGGGAGAGCTCGTTGTGCGTGAGCGCGGCGTCAAGGAACATGTCGAAGTGGTCGAACGGAAGCTTGAGGCCGCGGCAGATGAGGAAGGAGGCTTCCTCCCAGCTGTCGGGAGAGCCGTGGCCGTAGGAGATTTCGGCGTTTTCCATTTCCGTGATCGCCCAACGGAAGACGTCGCGGATGGTCTTCAGATTGTGAATGGGGTCATCAAGCAGCGGAGCAATTTCGTACATGGCGGTATCCAGTAAAGGGGCGGACGCGGCGAATGCGACGCCCGCGGGAACGCGGAAAACGGAGGGCGCGCAGGCGATGCGCAGGTCCGAAGGATCGGACACGGCGCGTCTGCGGCGATGCCCGATATTATAAGGTCGGCGGGGGCGACCGTCCGTGCAGGGGGATGTCCCGCGGGCGGCCCTCATTTAGAATAGGCAGACACGCCTGTTTGCGCCGCCGGTCTGCGGCGCAACGGGCCTTCCATCAACCGGCCGCACCTTTTCAGGAGACCTTCTTGCGCTTACGTCAGATCAAGCTCGCAGGCTTCAAGAGCTTTGCCGATCCGGCGCTCATCGAGCTCGAGCATCCCGTTGTCGGGATCGTCGGACCCAACGGCTGCGGCAAGTCGAACATCATCGACGCCGTTCGCTGGGTGCTCGGCGAGGCGCGCGTCTCTGAACTGCGTGGCTCGTCCTCGATGCGTGAGCTGATCTTCGCGGGCTCGACCACGCGCCACGCTCTCGGGCGCGCGAGCGTGGAGCTCATCCTCACGAACGACGACGGACGCCTCAAGGGGGCGTGGTCGGAATTCGGCGAAATCAGCGTCAAGCGAGTCGTGACGGCCGAAGGTCAGTCCGCCTACTACATCAATCATCAGCAGGTGCGTCGCCGAGACGTGCAGGAGATCTTCCTCGGCACGGGGCTCGGGCCTCGCAGCTACGCCATCATCTCCCAGGGGATGATCTCGAACTTCATCCGCGCCAAGCCCGAGGAGATGCGCGTCTATCTAGAGGAGGCCGCGGGCGTCTCGCTCTACCGCGAGCGACGCAGGGAGACGGAGTCGCTTCTCAGTCAGACGAGGGGCAACCTCGAGCGCGTGCGCGACATGCAGGCCGTCAAGGAAGAGGAGGCCGCAAGGCTTGAGGGCGAGGCGCAGCTCGCAGGGAAGTGGCGTGCGCTCACGGACGAGCGCAACGCCGCCGAATCCCTCTGGTACTGGATCCAGTATGAGGACGTGAAAAGAACGCTCGACGGGATTGCCGCCGACATTGCGCGCGGCGAGGCCGAGATCGAGGCCAGAAAGGCCGACGCCGCCCGTGAAGCGGCGTCGCTTCCCGCGCTCGAGTCCGCGGCACGCGAGGCTGAGGCGAAGGAGCTTGAGGCCGCTGCAGGACTGAGGCAGGCCGAACGTGCGCTCACCAAAGCCGAAGCCGAGGAAAGACGGCAGCGCGAACGCAGGGCCGGAGCGGAAAGAGCCGCAGCCGAAGCCCGAGAGGCAAAGGCGGCCAAGGAAAGGCGCCTTGCCGAGACTGTTTCCGCCAGAGAGGCCCAGGCATCCGAGACTGACGAGCTTGAGGAGACGATTGCGCTCTCGGGCGAAGAGGAGGCTGCGGCACAGGAGGAGGTTCTCTCCGCCGAGGACGCCCTGAACGACGTCAATGCCCGCGCGGCCGAAGCTCGAAGAGCCGAGTCCGACGCGAAGGCTCAGGCACGTGTTGCACATGCGCGGCTTGAGGCGGCCGAGCGCCGTGCCGAGGATCTCAGACAGCGTCTTCTGAGGCTTGCAGCTTCCGAGGGAACGCTCGAAGCGCCTGACAAGGAGGGGCTCGAGGCGATGAAGCTCGACTTCGAGGAGGCTCAGGCCGCGGCAGAGGAGGCGCGCGCACTTGAAGAGGAGGCGGCTGAGGCGGCAGCAGAGGCGAGACGCAGAAGAGACGCCGCCAACGAGGCTTATTTTGCGGCTCTTGCTCAGGAAAAGGAAACGGCCGCGAAGCTCGACGCCCTTGAGGCCGTCGGGGGCTCAGGCAAAGGGGCGGCTTGCCGAATTCGAGGCCGCCGAAGGGCTTGACGGTCTTCCGCGCCTGTCCGAGGCGCTTTCGGCCGACCCCGAATGGGTGACGGCCGTCGAGGCCGTTGTCGGATCGAGGCTGGGAGCACGCTTCTTGAGCCGGCTCGGCATGACTCAGGGCTACGAGAGCCGCCGGCCGCCCGCCGCCATCTCGTTCGTTGAACGAGGTGAGACGCAGGAGGGCCGCCCTGCACTCGAGCTCGACGGCGTCAGGCTGGAACCCATCACCTCGCACGTCAGGTGCTGTTCGTCCGACGCGACGGCGGCTCTCGCGGACGTTGCGGCGAACGTCTACTGCGTGAAGAGCCTTTCGGAGGGGCTGGCTTTGAGAGCCAGGCTTCCCGAAGGCGTCACGCTGGTGACTCCGAAGGGCGACCGGCTCACGAGCCGAAGCCTTGTCGTCTGGACGGCGAGCGATCCGGGACAGTCCGTGCTCTCTCGCCAGCAGGAGATCTCCGCACTCAGGGACTGCCTTCATGAGCTTGAGGACAGGCTGGGCAAGCTTGATGACGACAGGAATGCGGCCGGAGCGGCGGCCGAGGCCGCTGAACGGACCGCACGCACTTCGGCTCAGGGCGCCCGTGCTGCTGAGGCGGGGGTGGCCGACCTGAGGCTCAGGATCAAGGCGGCGGAGGCGGCGGTGGCGGCCCACGAGACCCGTCTTGCCGATCTGCGTCGCAGCAGGGAGGAGCTTGAGGCCGAAGGCGAGGAGGCCAGAGCGCTTGCCGAAGAGGCGGGCGTAGCGGCAGACGAGGCGGAGGCGGCGTCAGAACGCGCCGTGCGCGCTGCCGCAGGATTCACGTCCGAACTTGCGCGAGCCGACATGCGCTTCAAGACGAAGACGGCTGTGCTTGCGGCCGTGAGGCACAAGGCGGAGCTGGCACGCGCGAAGCTGCGGCAGCTTTCGGAGTCGGCCCGTCTGTATGCACAGAGCGAGGCGGCTCTTCGAAGCGACATCGCCCGAGAGGAGGCGCGTCTTGTCGAGGCCTCCAGGCTCCTTGAGGAGAGCGCGAAGGTGCTCGGCGACGCGGCGTCGGCCGCTGCCCTCAAGGTGCTTGAAGAGGCGGAGCGTGCGCATGCCGCACGTCGCGACGCGACGGCCGCGGCCAGACTTGCGCTCACCGAGGCTCAGGGCCGCTGGCAGGCCGCGCAGGCGGACGTCATGCCCATGACGGAGGCGCTCGGCGTCAAGAGAGTCGAGCAGCAGATGAAGGAAAGCCTTCGGACTCAGTTTGAGGAGAGGCTCGATGAGCTCAAGGCCGACAGGACGGATCTTGCGCGTCGCGCGGCGGAGCGTCCGCAGAAGGCTCAGAGCCTTCGCGCCAAGGTGCTGAGGCTCATCAGCGAGATTGCAGGATTGGGTCCCGTCAATCATGCCGCGCTCGAGCACCTCGAGGCGGTGAGAAGGACGCTCGAGGCGACGGCCAGACAGGTGGAGGACCTTGAAAAGGGCATTGAAACTCTGGAGGCCGCCATCAGAAAGATCGATGCGGAGACCAGAGGACGTCTCAGGGAGACGTTCGAGGAGGTGAACGGTCACTTTGCCGAGACGTTCTCCGAGCTCTTCGGAGGCGGCGTCGCCTCGCTCGTCATGTCGGGAGACGATGTGCTCAACGCGGGCGTCGAGGTGAAGGCTCAGCCGCCGGGCAAGAAGAACGCGGGCGTGAAGCTGCTTTCGGGCGGCGAGCAGGCCCTCGCGGCCACGGCGCTCGTCTTTGCGATCTTCAGGCTCAATCCCGCTCCCTTCTGCCTGCTTGACGAAGTGGATGCACCCCTTGACGAGGCCAATCAGGCGAGGCTTGCAGGTCTGTGCCGCCGCATGTCGAGCGAGACGCAGTTCCTCATGATCACGCATCATCGCGTGACGATGGAGTTCGCGGGAGCGCTTGTGGGCGTAACGATGAAGGAGCCCGGCGTGAGCCGCGTCGTGAGCGTCGACATCGAGAACGCGGTCCGCATGGCGAACTGACGCCTGCGGTTCCGCGTCCCGCACGCGCGTCGTGGCGAATCCGTCAAAAGTGCGTACAATCAACAGAAGCTGCGCCCGCGTCGGGCGCCCACAAAGCCGGACATAATTCAAATGAGTCAGACTCAGATCATTCTTATCGTGGCCGCCCTGGTGGTCATTGCCTTCTTCTTCTGGCGCTCGATGCGCGAGGAGCGCCGCATGCGCGCAAGCCGAAAGGCCCGCCTGCAGGCGGGAGGCGACGTTCGCAAGGACGTGCTCGCCGAAGAGAAGCCCGAGCCTCGCGTCGAGCCTCAGCTCGAGGACATGGTGGACGACGACGAGCCGCACGAGGCGGTTCAGTCTGCCTCCAGGGACGACCTTCCGTCTGAAAAGCCGCCCGTCTACGAGCGTTTCGCCGAGGAGCAGAAGGCGCGCCTTGAGCGCGAGGCCGCCCGCGGCGGGCGAAAGGCATGCCGCATCGCCGGCATCGAAAAGCCGCCCGTCGACCACGGCATCCAGTGGGTGCTCGACGTGACGCCCTATGAAGGCAAGACCTTCCCGCTCGGTTCCATGGACTCCCTTGTCACGCAGATCCGACAGCTTTCGCTGCCGCTGCCCGTGTCGCTTTGGGCGAAGTCCGCTGAGGACGGCCTCTACTATCCGTCCGAATGCCTGCCTGCGGAGGCCGTTCACATCGTCGCGACGATCCTGATCGCCAATCGTGCCGCCGTGCTTGACGACGTTTCCGCCTCGAGCTTCCTGCAGGTGCTCGAGCAGACTGCCGCCCAGAACGACGTTGACGTGCGCACATCCTGCGACATCAAGACGGCGGTCTCGACGGCTGTTCAGATCTCCCGCTTCATCCACTACTACGACAAGCTGATTGAGGTTTCGATCGTCCCCGCTCCGCGTGAGGAGGGCCTGACGCTCGAGGAGGTGACGAAGGTTGCCGAGGGCGCGGGCTTCGTCAGCGCGAGCGGCCGTTGGGAGCTTCGAATCGACGAAGGTTCCAGAGAGCCTCTGATGACGCTCTCGCTGGCGGGTGCCGACTCCTCCCAGCTGCGCCTTTCCTTTGACGTCCCCCTTGCCAACGTGCCGCGCGGCGACCTCAAGCGCTTCTTCCAGCTTGCAAACCACATCGCCTGCCATCTCGGCGGCGTCTGGGTCGACGGCGCGGGCAACCGCATCGAGGCTGCAGGCGGCCTGATCCTTCAGGACGAGATCGAGCATCAGGACGCGCAGATGGCCGCCAGCGGCGTGCGTCCCGGCTCCGAGCGCGCAAGGCTCCTCTTCTCGAGAAGCGCCTGACGCAGGATCCGCGTCAAGCATCATTCACTGCCCGCCGCATTCGGACGCAAGCCGCCCGGCGGCGGGCTTTTCTTCTTCGCTTCTTCGGAATGCAAGATATGACCGAACCGACAAAGACTGAAACCCTCGCGAACGACGACTTCGACGGTGCCGCAAAGGCTGCGGCGATCGAGCCCTCCAGGGCCCCCGCCCGCATGCGTGAGCTCGAGAAGCTCGTAGAGACCTGGGACTACGAGTACTTCGTGCTTGACAATCCGAGCGTTCCCGACGCCGAATACGACCGCACGTTCAATGAGCTCAAGGCTCTTGAGGCCAGATTTCCTGAATGGAAGAGTCCTGCCTCGCCCACGGCCCGCGTGGGCGGTGCTGTTCGAAGCGACCTTGCAAAGGTCGTGCACGCCGTGCCGATGCTTTCCATTCACACCGAGACCGACTTTTCGAGCGAGGGTGCGGCGGCATTCGACCGCCGCGTGCGCAGCGAACTCGGGCTCGCGGATGAGGATCCTGCCGTGGCGTACGACTGCGAGCTCAAGTTTGACGGTCTGGCAACGAATCTTCGTTATGAAAAGGGCGTTCTCGTACAGGCCGCCACTCGCGGCGACGGCAGTGCAGGGGAGGACGTGACCGCGAATGCGCGCACGATCCGCACGATCCCGCTTCGTCTGGAGGGCGACTTCCCCGACGTGCTGGAGGTGCGCGGCGAGGTGATCATGCATCGCGACGACTTCGAGGCGCTCAACCGCCGTCAGGCAGAGGAGGGGCAAAAGACCTTCGTCAATCCGAGAAATGCGGCGGCGGGGTCCCTGCGCCAGCTCGATCCTGCAGTGACCGCACGCAGGACGCTTCATTTTTACGCCTATGCGCTGGGTGAAGTCTCGGGCGGCGAATTCGCGCCCACGCAGACGGAAGTTCTCGACAGACTTGCGTCGCTCGGGTTCCCTGTTGCGGACGTCCGCCGAAGGGTCGAGGGGCCGACAGCGCTCGCGACCTTTCATGATGAGGTGGCAGAGATCAGACACACGCTGCCCTTCGACATCGACGGCGTCGTCTACAAGGTGGACAGTCTTGAGCTTCAGAGGGAGCTCGGCTTCATTGCTCGCGAGCCCCGCTGGGCCTGCGCCCACAAGTACCCGCCCGAAGAGGCTCTGACGGTCTGCGAAGCCATCGACATTCAAGTCGGGCGCACGGGCAAGCTCACGCCTGTCGCGCGCTTGAAGCCCGTTTTCGTCGGCGGCGTGACCGTCTCGAACGCCACTCTTCACAACGAGGACCATATTGCGGGCCTTGATCTGCGCCCCGGCGACACGGTCGTGGTCCGCAGGGCGGGGGACGTGATTCCCGAGGTGGTGCGCGTCGTGCACGAGCGCCGTCCAGAGGGTACCGTGCCGTTTGCAATGCCGTCCGTCTGCCCTGTCTGTGGGTCGGCCACGATCCGCGACGAGGAGGAGAAGGACACGCGATGCACGGGCGGTCTGTACTGTCCGTCGCAGATGAAGCTCTCCCTCGTTCACTTTGCCTCCCGCAGGGCCATGGGCATCGACGGGCTCGGTGAGAAGATCGTCAACATGCTTGTGGACGAAGGGCTGGTGAAGAGTCCGGCCGACATCTTCACGCTCAAGCCTGAGGATCTCATCGCGCCGACAACGGCGACGAAGGATCTTGAGAAGCCCGTCAAGCGCATGGGGCCGAAGGCCGCTTCGAACCTGCTTGAAAGCATCGGGAAGGCGAAGCACACGACGTTCGCCCGCTTCATTTTCGCGCTCGGATGCAGGCATGTGGGTGAGGCGACCGCGTTGTCGCTTGCGCAGCACTTCTGCACGCTTGCCAATCTTGAGGCCGCCGACGTGGAGGCGCTCACAAAGGTTGATGACGTGGGTGAGATCATCGCCGAGAGCATTCATGCCTTCCTGAAGGAGCCGCACAACCGAACCGTGATCGAGGCGCTCGTTGCCTCCGGCGTCGTCTGGCCCGTGGTGGAGCCCAGGCCTGCAGCGGAGGCCTCCGAGGTTGCGGGCAAAACCTTCGTGCTGACGGGGACCTTGCCCACGCTCACGCGCGACGAAGCAAAAGACCGTCTCATCGCGGCGGGCGCCAAGGTGTCGGGTTCCGTCAGCAAAAAGACCGACTTCGTGGTTGCGGGTGCGGAGGCGGGTTCCAAGCTCGAGAAGGCGCGGACACTGGGTGTGAAGGTGATCGACGAGGAAACTCTCCTTGCCATGCTCGAGGGCGGCGTTTCAAGCGAAAAGCTTGTTGTGACGCCTGAGGCTGAGGAAGAGGAGAAGGCGGCGGCCGAGGGTGCGGTCAGTACTCAGGATGCTTCCGACACACCTGCCAATCCTGAAGAGAAACGGGCTGCAGGGACGGAGGTGGGGAAAACGGACGACGAAGGCCCGCAGCAGGGCGCCCTTTTCTGAGCCTGATCCGCAGAGGCATTGACGGAGCGTGGTTGTTCAATTTTTCAACTGCGCTTCGTCATGATGCGGTGGAAGGCCCTGTTACGGAGCGGGAATGTGCGAGGGCTATACACGTATCAGGTTCCCGGCTCTTTTAGAATTGAAGATCGCCTGCTGTCGGCGGTTGCCAGAGAAAGAAATCATTTTGAGGAAAGTGAGATGCTTGCATTGATCGGCGGATCCGGCTTTACCGGCAACGACGTCATTGAGGACTGCGAGGAAATTGAGATTACAACGCCCTGGGGGGCTCCGAGCGCACCGCTTGTCTTCGGACGCCTCGGCGGAAGGTCGATCGTCTTCCTGCGTCGTCACGGCGTGAAGCATGAGTTCGCCCCGCACAGGGTGCCCTACCGTGCAAACATCTGGGCGCTGCAGAAGGCGGGCGTGGAGGGTGTGATCGCCGTCGGGACCGTGGGCGGTGTTGCGCCGGACATGGGGCCCGGCCGCATTGCGGTCCCCGATCAGCTGCTTGACTACACCTGGGGCCGTGAAGTCACTTATTATGATGACTTCGGGACTGCCGGCATGAAGCACGTCGACATGACGTGGCCGTTCGACAGGGCGTTGAGCGACAGACTGGTTGAGGCCGCGGAAAGGCTCGGTGCGGGCGTGAGGACTGCGGGCGTCTATGCGTGCACTCAGGGTCCGAGACTGGAGACGGCGGCCGAGGTGAGGCGCATGTGCAGGGACGGAGCCGACATGATCGGCATGACGCTTTATCCCGAGTGTGCCCTTGCCAGGGAGCTTGATCTTCCTTATGCGGGCATCTGTGTTTCTGTCAACCATGCCGCAGGCATGGGTGACTGTGCCGATGAGATCGACTTCGCGTCGCTTGAGTCGTCGCTTGCGCGTGCCGTCAGGGGCGTCGTCGACATCGTCAGGGAGACCGTGCGTGCTGATGCGCAGAAGGGAGGGGCCGAATGATCCGTCCCGTGTTGAAGATGGGCGAGGAGCTGCTTCTTGAGAAGGCGATGCCTGTGAAGGCGTTCGGTACGCCCGAGCTCCGGAGGCTTGTGGTCGACATGTGGGACACCATGGACGTCGAGGGCGGCATCGGCATTGCCGCACCTCAGGTGGGCGTCTCGCTTCAGGTCATCTGCTTCGGTACGAAGGAGAGCGAGGAGGCTTCGCGCACGCAGGGTTCCGAGAACCGTGCTCATCAATCCCGTTGTCGAACCCGTCGGCGAAGAGACGATGAGCGCCTGGGAAGGTTGCCTCTCGGTGCCGGGGCTTCGCGGCAGGGTTGTGAGGCCGGTTGCGGTCCGATACAAGGGGTTTGACCTTGAGGGCAACAGGATCGAGCGAACGGTCGACGGGCTGCACGCCAGAGTCGTCCAGCACGAGGCCGATCATCTGGTCGGCATTCTCTATCCGATGCGCGTAACGGACTGGCGGACCTTCGGGTACTCGGAGGTTCTCTTTCCCGAAAAATCCAAGGCGTGAGCCGGAGGGATACCGTGTTTGCGGTATTTTTACGACAAGTCTTGACAAAGCCTGCGGAAAGGTGTCTAATTTCAATCCTTCGCTGACGACGCCAAGTCATCAGCGAATAAATTTGACAAAGAGTTGA
>OBCT01000762.1_pt1 | contig 11056 bp, 8 predicted proteins | sample 1495981 | NCBI WGS metagenome assembly OBCT01 (sample SAMN04168658, study PRJEB22393) | human gut metagenome | biome: human gut microbiome; feature: stool | host: Homo sapiens | collected 2014-03-24
TGAAATACTTAGAAATGTACTCTTGTTGAACTTTTTTTGCAAGTAAAAATTTTAACTAGCACAATACGTAATAATATATATATTATTATTTGTATATATTATTTAATTATTATTAGAATGTTTCATAACATTATCATTGATTTTTACAAATGGAATATAGATTAAAACACCTAAAATTAAGATAATAGCTTGAACAATAACAGCTCTAAAATCTCCAGCTGTAGCTAGATAAGAACTTAAAAGTGGTGGAGTAGTCCAAGGAATAAATACTACACATTTATCCATGAAATTTAATATTGTTGCTGTATAACTAATTAAGATACCAAGGGCTGGTACTAAAATGAAAGGTATCATCATAGAAATATTATAAACAATTGGATAACCGAAGATAACTGGTTCATTTATGTTGAAGATACCAGGAACAAATGCCATTTTGGAAACGCTTTTTGTTGCTTGATAACGACTAACAAGAAAAGTAGCAATCAATAAACAAATAGTAGAACCAGAACCACCCATTAAGCCAAATGTTGTAACAAGTGCGACATTAATAGTGTTAGGGATAAATTCATTAGCTGCATAAGCAACCATATTTTGTGTCATATTGATGATAAGTAATGGTTCAAGAATGGAACTATAGATAACAGATTGGTGAATACCTAAAGTCCATAAGAAGTTACCTAAGCTGTATAAAATGATACAACCAATTAGGCTAGTAGTAGCAACTCGTAATGGTTCTTGAATAATAGTTGTAATCATTAAGATTAAGTTTGTGTTAAATACATTAAATAAAATAGCAGAAATCAAAGCAAAGAAAGACATTAATAAAATTACAGGGATTAAAACATTGAATGATTTAGAAACTGCTGGTGGAATACTGTCACCTAAATTTATTTGTAATTTTTTCATATGTGAAATGCGAATAAATAATTCAGTAGCGACTAAACCAATGATAACACCAGCAAACATGCCTTGAGTACCAATATTACTAAAAGTTAATGCGCCAGATATTTCTACGGTTTCAGTAGCATTTAAAGGTGTAATCATCAATGTATTAGGCATCATGATAATTAAAGATGATAAGGAAATAATAGCAGCAGCAAGAGGATTTTCAAAACCTTTATTTTGAGACAAGAAATAAGCAATAATAGGTGCTATGAGTAAGGCACTGATATTTAATGTTGCATTAGTGATTAAAGTGCCCCAGTATTGAGCTGCTTCTAAAGTAGAGCCATCTAAAAACCATTTAAAAATAGTGTTATTTACCAATACAGCTAAACCAGCCAAAATATATAAAGGCATGATGGTAGCAAATGCATCACGAAGAGAACGAAGATGTATTTCATTGCCTAATTTACCTGCAAAAATGGTGAATTTCTCAATAAACTTAGAATTTTGGAAGAAATTAGCATCCATGATAAAACTCCTTATAATTAATATTTTCATTATTAAGCTAATATAGTGTATTAAAAGTTTACACTATATTAGCTTTTTTATTAGAACAAAATATTTAGTCAGTAATAGTTTTTGTTTTGATTACATTTTGTATCCAATGTGCAGATTTTTTCAATTTACGTTGATAATCATTCATCAAATCAACTTCAACTAAACCGTAGCGATTTTTAAAAGCATTATTCCATGACCAATTATCAATTACGCCCCAATAATGATAGCCTAAACATTGAGCGCCATCTTCGATTGCTTTGGCTATCCATTCAAGATGTTCTTTAATAAATTCAATACGATAATCATCTTGAATTTCACCTGCTTCATTACGGAAGCGATGTTCATGTTCAACACCCATACCATTTTCAGAAACAAAGAATTTAAGATTAGGATATTCTTTTTTCATTTTCATACCAAAATCATAAATACCTTTTGGATAAATTTCCCAACCACGATATATATTCATTTTAGCTTCTGGCCATACATATGGGTCGGAGAATTTAATATGACCATTTTCATCATATTTTTCTTTAGGTGCTTGTATTCTTGATGGATGATAATAATTAAATCCTAGCCAATCAACTTTACCTAATTTAAAGATTTCTTCATCACCAGGACGCATTTCTGGAAGCATATTGTATTGTTTTAATGTTTCAAGAACATCTTGTGGTAAATGTCCTTCAGTTACTAAGTCGAGCCACCATCTATTATTTATACCATCTTCAATGCGAAGAGCTTCTAAATCTTCAGGAGTAGGATTTTCTTTTGTATATGGAGGAGCAAAACAGTTAATAAGACCGATCTTAGCATCTTCACGAATATATCCTTGTTCTTTTGCTTTATAAAATTCATTTACAGCTAAGCTATGTGCAAGAGATATATTATATTGAACATTGATACCTTTTTGCGCATTTTTAATAAATGGGAACCAAACTCCATGACGATAACGTTGGTCTGGTTCTACAATAGGTTCATTGAATGTAAACCAATATTTGATTTCTTTACCAAATTCTCTGAAAGCCATTTTAGCATAATGAGCATAAGCTTCAACGACTTCACGATTTTCCCAACCACCTTTATTAAAAAGATATGTAGGCATATCGAAATGATATAAATTCATAAATATTTCAATATCATTTTCTTTAGCACAATTAATAACTTTATGGTAAAAATTTGCACCATCTGGATTGATTTTACCATTGATATCTAATAAACGTGTCCATTGAATAGATGTACGGAAAGAATCCATATTTAAGCTTTTTAATAATTTAATCTTCATATTTTTCATAGAAATTATTACCAACATAGCTACCTACTTTATTGTAAAAATCAGAAATAGATAAATTAGACCATGTATCCCAAATACTTTCTAAACGATTATCTTTAGTGTAAGCGCCTTCTGTTTGTGGACCAGACATAGCTGCACCAAAGAAAAAATTTTGTGGCAATGTTTTTGTCATGAATATAACACTCACTTTCAATATTTAATTTGTTATGACAATTTAAATAAATGATATATCTTTATATGTATAATATAATATTATTTTATGAAAAGCAAGTAATTTTTTATAATAATTTTAATTTCTTATTATTCAGAAAAAATATTTATAATAAAAAAAGCTTAATTCATCAATATAGATAGAATTAAGCTTTTTTATTGAGAAAAAATTATTATTTAATTTTTATAAAATGCCAAATAAATGAAGAATAATCGCCTTTTATAGAATTATTAGTCATACCAGCAAATAATACTTTATTAGAAAGACTATCATAAATAGCACCTTGAAATATGTCATCAGGGATATTTATACCTACTGACATTAATTCATCTCCTCCATAAGTAAGACCTGTTCGTTCATCTTGATATATAGAATTTTTTTCTAGTCCTACAGCACGAATAGTAACTTGCGGATGATTAGGTTGGGCTAAAACTCTGAAGAAGCTGACAATAGCTTCAGATTTATCTTTAGCTACAAATGACCAAGCCACTTCATTGGAATTAAATGGACTTTGAAGACGATAAAAATCACCAAACTGAATAAGATTTCTAATCATTTTATAAAATTTTATTTGAGCCTTAGCCTGTTCTTTTTCTTGATTATTTAATTTGGTTAAATCTAATTCATAACCAAAATTTCCACACATTGCAGCTATACCACGAGTGGAAAATGGAGTAATACGTGAGACTTGATGGTTAGGAACAGCTGATACATGACATCCCATAGCAATATTAGGATAAACTATAGAAGTACCATATTGAATTTTTAAACGTTCTATAGCATCAGTATTGTCGCTAGTCCAAGTTTGAGGCATATAATAAAGCATACCAGGATCGAAACGACCACCACCACTAGCACAAGATTCAAATAAAATATTTGGAAATTTTTGAGTTATTTTTTCTAATATATAGTATAAACCTAAGATATAACGATGAGCTACTTCTCGTTGATTTTCAGGAGCTAACAAATCAGAACCGATTTCATTCATGTTGCGATTCATGTCCCATTTTACATATTCAATGTTAGCATTGGATAATATAGTGGAAACAGAATCTATAATATATTCACATACATCTTTACGAGATAAATCTAATACTAACTGATGTCGTGCTGTAGAACGTTTTCTGCCTTTAACATGAAGGCACCAATCAGGATGTTTTTTATAAAGTTCGCTTACAGGACAAATCATTTCTGGTTCAAACCATAATCCGAATTTTAGACCCATAGAATTTATATCATCAACTAATTTTTTTAAACCACCATGGAGTTTATTTTCATTAACAAACCAATCACCTAAAGAGCAATCATCACTATTTCTTTGACCAAACCAGCCATCATCTAAAACAAATAACTCTATACCAAAATTACTAGCTTCTTGAGCAATTTTTTTGATTTTAACTTCATCAAAATCAAAGTATGTTGCTTCCCAATTATTTATTAAAATGGGACGTGCTTTATCTCGCCAATTACCACGTATTAAACGCTTAGCATAAAGATTTTGGTAAGTATGACTCATGCCAGTAATACCATCATTAGAGTAGACAAGAACAGCTTCTGGTGTTTGGAATGTAGAATTTGGTTTTAAGAGCCAAGTAAAATCAAATGGATTAATACCAATTTGCATTCTACAACTATAGTACATATCAACTTCTATATTTGCTAAAAAATTACCACTATAGACTAAACTCATAGCATAAACTTCACCATAATTTTCTGTAACATCTGGTTTAACAAGAGCTATAAATGGGTTTTGTGAATGACTACTAGCGCCTCGTCTACTTTCAATACTTTGCGTTCCTTTACGTAAAGGCATTCGTTCTATGTGACATTCTCTAGCCCAAGCACCAGATAAGTGTAAAATTTCAAAATTGCTTTCTTTAAAATCTAAACTAGCACTTAATATACGTTGAATTTTTATATTATGATTGCTTTTATTTATAAGTTTTACACTTCTAGTAATAGCATTATAATTATCAAAAACAGTAAATGACAAAATAGCATCAATGTTTTTTATTGTATCAGATAAAGTGATTTCTAAAGTTTGGGCTTCAGAATCATTTTCTGTATAAGTGGCAGGTAATCCGTCTAATTTGTGTTTACCTGAATATATTTTATGTTTTACATATTTAAAATCTGTAGTACTAGAACCATCCGCAAATTCTAGTTCGATAATAGGACTTCGTAAATCAGTTGCTCCATAACCTGGAAATTCTTGTGGATAGAATTCCAATTGAAATTCATTTGTATCATAATTTTTTTCTAATTCTTTATACCAATTTTGACGAGGAATACTATAATCTAGATTATTAGTATTTAAAGAATTTCCCCAATATAGATGAAATAGATGTCCACTATCAAAGATTTTCATAATATAGCTGGTTTTAGCTGTTTTTAAATGAAAGGTAGATTTTTCTTGATTGAAAATTATCATAATGTCCTCACTTAGTTTTAATTAAAATTTTGGATAAATTATTCTTTAGCTAAATCTTTACTGCGATTTATTATAAGTTGATTTAATATAGATTTAAAGTAATCACCATGTAATTTATAAAATTTAAGATAAATAAATAATACAACTAATTGAAGTATACTTGATAATATAAACATACATAATCTTAATCCAATTAAAGTTTCATCAGATTGAGCAATATTAGGAACATAATTAACAGCTGTAAGAACTATGCCACTAAGAAAACCTGCTAGAGCACTACCAGCTTTAACTGTCATAGTTTGCATAGAAAATACAATAGAATCTGTTCGCAATCCTGTTTTATATTCACCGTAATCAACTGTGTCTGCTAGCATTACTGTTGTTGACACTGAATTTAAGCTACCACTGAAACCAGTGAGACAAGCACATGCAATTACAACGTAAGGATTGGATGTTTCAGGATTAGTGGCAAAAAAGAACATTGTGATATTACCAATTATAGTGAGAATAATAGAAGAAGAATATACTATTTTTCTTGAGGTATATTTAACAACTCTAGAAAATAATACATAACCTATAAAACCACAAATAGAACTTCCTAAGATGAAATATGAAAAATATGATTCATTACCAATTATATATTTAAAAAGATATAAACCCATACCAAATACTAGGAAACCAGCAATTTGTCCAATTAAAGTCATAATAATAATAGCTAATAATTGATCGTTACTCTTTAAAATATGGAAAATATCTTTAACGCCTATTTTATTTTTTGGTGGGATAATAATATGTTCACGTGTATTTTTTACACAGATAAGTTCACAAAGAATAAAAACTACTACTATGCATAGTGTTAGACGAAACCAACCATCAGATTCGGTACCACCCATGCCAATACCCAATGCAGCTACGAAAGCTAAACCAAAAGAATTTATAATAGTACCACCCATAAGGGCACCAATACGAGGGATAGAGCTCATTTGATCTCTAGTATCTGGATTGCTAGAAAAAGAAGGAATCATAGACCAATAAGGAACATCCATTAATGTATAACTCATACCCCAAAGTACATAGAATACAGCACAATATATATATACAGCAGTTTCACTCATATGACCAACTGGATTCCAAAATAAGAATAGAACAATAATAGAATTAACAAGTGTTCCGATTAATATCCAAGGGCGAAATTTTCCCCAACGTGTTTTTGTATTATCAACGACCCATCCCATCATAGGATCATTGATAGCATCCCATAAACGAGCAAATAAAAATAAAGAACCAACAAATGCTACATTTAATTGAACAACATCTGTAAGATAATACATTAAATAAGTATAATAAAGGGCACATGCAGCATCTTTCCCTACAGCACCTATACCATAAGATAATTTTTCTTTTATGGTAATATCAGTTGTTGACATTATAAAAACCTCTTTCAATTATTAATAAAAGTTTACTTCATTAGCAAAGACTGATTTATCCCAATTATAAAACTCAATAAATTCATCAGATAATTCATGACCATAATCATTATTATACTTATATGGTATATAGCAATTATAAGGACTAAAATTAGCCCATAATAAAAAGTATGGCATATCATTTTTTAAAGCTATTTTTCCTACTTTTTTATACCAATTATGTCCTAAAATAGGATTATTTTCTTTTAAAAAGCCATCATTACCAGATTTATCAGATTTCATAATACGCATTCCAGCTTCAGCAATAGCAGGTATTTTGTTATGTTTATCAGCAATTTTAGTAAGTGTGGCACAGGATTTATCTAAGTTTTTAAAAAAGTCTTCTTTGAATTTAGCAGGATATTCATTGTAATCATCATAAAAATCAAAAGCGAGGATATCAACATAGTCATCACCTGGATAACGAGACATATAAGTTTTTTCATCTGTAACAGGTCCATTTGGAGAATATACATAAATAAAATTATGAACACCTTTGTTTTTTAGATAATCAGCAGTATATTTATATAAATCTATAGATTCTTGAGGTGTAAGATGTTCACCACCCCACCAGAACCAACTACCACTATTCTCATGAAAAGGGCGGAATAAGACAGGAATATTTTCATTTTGTAATGCTAGACCATAATCGGCAATCATATCTAAATATGCAGTAAATTCAGCATTATATTTACCATTTGGCATGATGTCTTGTACAGTACCATTAAAATTACCACAATCAGCAAAACTACAAGCAGTAAAATCATATTTACCATTTGAAAGTTTTTTTATATTTTTACTACTAAAATTAGGCATATGTGTAGATAAAGTAATAAGAGCACCTTCTTTAGCAGCTTTCAAACTTACATCAATAGATGCATTTAATGCTTTTTGAGGATCTTTAATGTGTAATTCATCGCCAGCCAATGCAAGAGTATCAATACCAAACATACCAGCAATACTTCCTGTTAAATCTTTGGAATTAGATTGTGCAGTAGGACTATTTAAGTTTCTTTGTATACTAGAAATTTCTTCTGATGAATTATGAGATGTTGATAATTCATTACTAGCATTTTCTATTAACATATTAGGTTGTACAGAATTTATTACATCATTTTGATGTCCAAAAATAAATTTATCTTGTTTAGCGATTTCTCTTAGATAAGAAATTAATTCTTTTGTTTTGTCTGTAGCATCTTTATCAGCTGTTACTATATTTTTAGTAGATTTATTAACGATTACTTTTTCTTGATTTAATGGTTGTTTAGTGATTTTTACCATTTCTTTAGGAATAGTAGAATTTTCCATAATATTTTCTTTTGTATTTGAATTTGGTGTGGAATTGATATCTTGTGCATTTACTATATTAGTATTAAATAAACAGCTTCCAATACAAGCACTTAATATCAACGAAGATATTTTTTGTTTAGTATTCATAAGTTTCTCTCCCAGATAAATCAATAAAAATTGGTATTATTTGCAAAGATGACTTTGTCCCAATTGTAAAAGTCTATAAAATCGTTGCATAGTTCGTGACCATATTCATTATTATATTTATATGGAATATAGCAATTATATGGATTAAAGTTAGCCCAAATTAAACAATAGGCAATATCATTATCAATAGCAACTTGACCTACTTGTTTAAACCAATTTTTCCCAAATATTTTATTATCACTCATTAAAAGACCACCGGCGTTAGAATTAGTTTCTGGATAAGTTATTCCAGCACCAGTTTCAGCGATACCTGCTACTTTATTATGTTTTTTTGCTATTTTATTTAAATTTTCACAACTTTTTTGGAAGCTATGAAAAACTTCTTTATTATAGGAAGAATTATCTTTTTGATAGAAAATATATTGATCAAAAGCTAGAATATCTACATAATCATCTCCAGGATAACGAAGCATATATTCTTGTTCATTAGTCACTGGACCATTTGGAGAATATACATAGATAAAATTATGAACGCCTTTATTTTTTAAATAATCGGCAGTATATCTAAATAAATCTATAGACTCTTGAGGCGTAAGATGTTCACCACCCCACCAGAACCAGCTGCCACTATTTTCATGGAAGGGTCTAAATAATACAGGAATATCTTGTTTTTGAAGAGCTAATGCATAGTCAGCAATAATGTCTAAATATGCTGTAAATTCAGAGTGATATTTGCCATTTGGCATAATATCTTGAATTGAGCCACTAAAATCACAAGAATCCATATAAGTACATTTAGTAAAATCATATTTACCATTTGGCAGTTTTTGTATATTTTCACTACTAAAATTAGGCATATGACAAGATAAAGTAATAAGAGCGCCTTCTTTAGCAGCTTTCAAGCTAACATTTATAGATTTTTTTAGGGCTTCTTCTGGATTGGAGAGATGAGTTTCATCTCCAGTCAAGGATAAACCATCAATACCAAACATACCAGTAATAGAACCTGTTAAGTCTTTAGAATTGGAATGTGCAAAATAACTATCTAAATTATCATGAACACTTTGAATTTCTTCTGTAGAATTATGAGAATTTTTTAATTCCTCACTAGCAGAAGAAATAAGCATATTAGGTTTAACAGAGTTTATTACATCATTTTGTTGTCCAAATATAAACTTATTTTGTTTTGTAACATTTTTTAAATAAGATAATAATTTTTTTGTTTTTTCTGTAGCATTTTTATCTGCTATATTTAAATTTTTAATTGAAGTGTTAACTAGTACTTTTTCTTTAGTTAAAGGATGCTTTGTGATTTTTGTCATATTTTGAGGGATTTTTTCATTTATAATCATTGTATTTTCTTTTTGAATATTACTTTTATCAGTAATAATTTCTTGAGCATTTGAAATGATATTGCCAGTTAAACCGTAACTAAGATAAGTACCAAGTATTAAAGCAATATATTTTTTTTTCATAGAAATAGACCTTTCAAATTATAAATATTAAAATAAAAAATAGTTGGTTAAGCAAAAATAATTTTGCTTAACCATATATATTTAGGAAAGACTAGCAATAATTATTCAATATTCCATGTAGCCCCAAAGCCAGCCATTACTTCATCTCCAGAAGTAGATATACTTAAGTTAAAAAGTGCATTGGGGTCTGCATAATGGAATAATCCAAGAGCAAGAGCTGTAGAACCTTTATAAGTACCAACACCAGCGGATACTTGAATAGGTACATTAGATTTATAAGGAAGAGGTTTTAAACTAGCAATAGCGGCAGACATAGCACCAACATCATTTAATCGGTCATCTAAGTCATTAATACGTTTATCCATATTATTCATTCTATTGCTCATATCATCTACTTTATTAGATAAATTATTAACATTATTTTTTAAACTAGATATTTCTTCAGATGAAGAGCTACCACCTGTAGATCCACCTTGACCAGTACCATTTACAATATTTCCAATATTTCCAGAATCAATAGTGTAATCTCCAATAGTTAAACTATCTGTTGTAATATGTCCACCACTAATTATAGTGGAAGAAGCACCTTCACTAGTTTTTGATGTAAAGGTAGTACCAAGTATTGAAGTTTTAATTGATGAACCATATTCTCCAATAGTAATACTATCTTCAATATATCGTTTGGAATCATCCCAATTATTAGAATACATACCTCTACTTATTGTAGTTGTAGTACCATCCTTATTAAGGAGTGTAGTTTTGTCTACTATACTATTTTCTCCAGTTGTGGCATCAGATAAACGTTCAGTAGTACTAACATTTTGCCAATTAACATTATCTTGTACAATTATAGAATCTTTAATTGTTTTACCATTATCATAAATTTCACGTTTACTATTTGTTTTACCTTGATCTGAATCCCATTCATATTTTCCATCTTTTATTTCTATGCTAGCAGTATCTTCATTAACAATAATATGAGCATTACCAGCTTTATTATCATCGGTATTATAAGTTTTATCTATTGGTGTGTCAGCAGCAAAGCTTACTGAACTTGGTGTAAATACTATAAAAGAAGTTGCACATAAAACAGCAGTTAAAATATTTTTTTTATTTTTAAACATGAAAGACATCTCCTAAAAATGTTTACATTGAATTAATAGAAATTTAAGTTATTAGCAAAAATAGTTTTATCCCAATTATAAAAATCAATAAATTCATCAGTCATTTCATGACCATATTCGTTATTATATTTATAAGGAAGGAATGTACTATTATCGCTATCATTAGACCAAACTAAAAAGT
>OBCT01000763.1_pt1 | contig 11037 bp, 10 predicted proteins | sample 1495981 | NCBI WGS metagenome assembly OBCT01 (sample SAMN04168658, study PRJEB22393) | human gut metagenome | biome: human gut microbiome; feature: stool | host: Homo sapiens | collected 2014-03-24
CGAGATTCTTCAGAATCCGGGCGTGCTCATCGTCAATCAGCCCACCTGGGGCGTCGACGTCGGCGCCGCCGCCACGATCCGCAACGCGCTGATGCGCTTGCGCGAGGACGGCGCGGCCGTGCTCGTCGTTTCCGAGGAAGTCGACGAACTCTTCGAGATCTGCGACCGCATCGCGGTCATGTACCGCGGCCATCTCTCTCCCGCCGTTCCCAAGTCTGAAATGAACATTGAAATCGTCGGCCGCTGGATGTCCGGTCTCTGGCCCGACGGCCCCGCCGGCGCGTCCGGTCATGAAGGAGGCGAAGCATGAATTTCCCCATTGCCATGACCTCGCGTCAGGAGCCCGCCCGCAGCCTGCGCTGGCTGTCGCCCGCGCTTGCACTCCTGCTCACGGTCGTCGCGGGCGCCGTGATCTTCGCCGCGCTCGGCAAGGATCCCGTCGAGGCCCTCGTCACCTTCTTCATCTCTCCGCTCGACAGCCTGAGCGGCTGGGCCGAGGTGTGCGTCAAGATGACGCCGTTGCTGCTCTGCTCCGTGGGCCTCGTGGTGTGCTTTCGCGCCAACGTCTGGAACATCGGCGCCGAGGGCCAGCTCGTTGCGGGCGCCATTGCGGGCGGCGCGGTCGCCCTGATGTGCAACGACACGACGGGCCCCTGGTTCGTCGTCCTCGTCATGCTGGCCTCTGCGCTCGGCGGCGCTCTCTGGGGCGCGATCACGGCGCTTCTTCGCCACAAGTTCCACGCCAACGAGATTCTTGTCTCGCTCATGCTCGTCTACGTGGCGCAGTTCCTGCTCTCCTGGGCCGTCCAAGGGCCGCTTCGCGATCCCGACGGCTTCGGCTTCCCGCAGACCGCGCTCTTTGAAAGCGGCGCGCTCCTGCCCGTCATCCTCGAGGGCACCCGCCTGCACGCCGGCGCCCTGATGGCCGTCATCGCCGCGCTCGGCATCTGGGTCCTCATGGACAAGATGGAGATCGGCATGGAGTTCAAGATATCCGGCATGGCGCCGCTCGCCGCCCGTTATGCGGGCTACCGTCCGGGTCACCTGATCTGGATCTCGATGCTCATCTGCGGCGCCCTCGCGGGGCTTGCCGGCGGCATCGAGGCCGCGGGTCCGCTCGGCCAGCTCACCCCGACCATCTCTCCGGGGTATGGCTTCGCAGCTATCATCGTCGCCTTCGTGGGGCGCCTGACGCCGCTGGGCTGCGTGCCCGCCGCGTTCATCATGGCGCTCTTCTATCTAGGCGGCGAGCTCGCGCAGAGCCGCCTCGGCCTTCCGTCCTCGATCACGGGCGTCTACCAGGGCCTTCTTCTCTTCTTTATACTCGCCTGCGATACGATGATCTTCTATCAGTTCAAGTGGATCGGCTTCAAGAAGGAGGCTGCCTGATGAGTCTCGCCGCATCGATCATTTCCTCCACGCTCAACGCGGGGACGCCCCTTCTCATCGCCGCCGTCGGCATCATCATTCATGAGAAGTCGGGCGTGCTCAACCTCGGCATTGAGGGCATCATGCTCATGGGCGCCGTTTCGGGCTTTGCGGTGACGCATGCCACGGGCAGCTTCGAGCTCGGCTTTCTCGCGGGCATGGGCGTAGGCCTTCTGCTCGGCCTGCTCTTTGCGTTCTTCACGATCGGCCTTCGCGCCAACCAGTACGCCGCAGGTCTTGCGCTCACGCTCTTCGGCACGGGGCTCTCGGCCTTCCTCGGCCAGTCCCTGCAGGGCGCCGCGCTTCCCGGCCGCGCTCCGCTCGGCATTCCGGGCCTCGAGGGCATTCCGTTCCTCGGCGAGGCGTTCTTCTCCCAGCACTGGCTCGCCTATGCCGCGCTTGCGATGATCGCGGGCGTCTGGTACTTCCTCTTCAAGTCTCGTCCCGGCCTCATTCTCCGAGCCGTCGGCGAGTCTCCCGAATCTGCATTCGCGCTCGGCTATCCCGTGCGCCTCATCCGCTTCTGGGCCGTGCTCTTCGGTGCCATGATGGCGGGGCTTGCGGGCGCCTACCTCTCGCTCGTCTACACGCCGCTCTGGGTCGAGGGCATGGTTGCGGGCCGAGGCTGGATCGCACTTGCGCTCGTCACGTTCGCCACCTGGCGTCCCGCGCGCGTGCTCGTCGGCGCCTACCTCTTCGGCGGCGTCACGATGCTTCAGTTCGCGGTTCAGGGCATGGGCATCGACATCGCGCCGCAGTTCATGGCCATGACGCCGTACATCGCGACGATTCTCGTGCTGGTTCTCATCAGCCGCAATCCCGCCTGGATCCGCCTCAACGTGCCCGCCTCGCTCGGCAAGCCGTTCGCGCCGCGCAGCTAAGAATTTCACCTGGCGAGAAGGTAGGCATGTCCTGCCTTCTTGGCTAAACTAGCCATTGATTCTTTTACTTCTGTCTTCAGGAGAATTCATCCATGCAAAAACGTACTGCCTTCAAGCTCTGCCTCGCCGGCGCCACCGCCGTCGCGCTCAACGCCGCCCCGGTCGCCGTCTTCGCCAAGGACGAGCCGCTGAAGGTCGCCTTCGTCTACGTCAGCCCGGCCAACGAGGAAGGCTGGTCCTCCCAGCATGACATCGCCCGCAAGTTCGTCGAAGAGAAGTTCGGCGACAAGATCAAGGTGACCTGGATCGAGAACATCCCTGAAAATGCCGACGCCCAGCGCGTCATCCGCGACCTCGCCCAGCAGGGCAACAAGATCATCTTCGCGACGTCGTTCGGCTACATGAACTCCGTCATGAAGGTCGCCAAGCAGTTCCCGAACGTCTACTTCGAGCACGCCACGGGCTACAAGACGAGCAAGAACGTCAAGAACTACACGGCCCGCTTCTATGAAGGCCGCTACCTCGCCGGCATGCTCGCCGCCGCCACCCTCATCGGCATGAAGGCCGACGTGATCACGCATCACACGAACTCCACGGCCGTCGCCTCCACCTGCGAAGAAGCCAAGGTTCCGGTCATCTCCTACAACTCCGCCATGCACAAGGCTGCTCCGACGATGCTTCTCGGCGGCGTCGTGCACCGCTGGGAGGAGTACTACACGAACGAAATCCAGAAGGTGCTTGACGGCAAGTGGGACAACACCCCGGTTTGGGGCGGCGCGAACGTCCACATGATTGAGCTTGCCGACATGACCCCGAAGGCTCCGGAAAACGTCGCCTCCCGCATCAAGTCCACCTACGCCAAGCTTGAAAAGGGCGAGTTCCATCCGTTCACGGGTCCGGTTGTCAGCAATGAAGGCAAGGTCATGATTCCGGAAGGCAAGGTCGCCACCGACGAAGAACTCCAGCAGATGATGTACTTCGTTGAAGGCGTGGCCAGCAAGGTCCCGACCGCCAAGTAATCCGCTCTCAAGGGCTTGATTCAGGGCCTCTTCCTCCTTCGGGAGGCGGAGGCCTTTTTGCATTCTCGGCACGCGTCGTGCGAGGCATGAGTCTTTTCGCAGGCTCGGCTAAGATAGCGTTCCGAACGGGGCGAGCGCCCCTGCATTTTTTCCGGATGCCGACATGACGACCGACACGCTTCTTCTGATACTTACGGGCCTGTGCGCCTTTCTCGCCGCCGCTGTGGTCTGGCTCGTGCTCGAAATGCGCCTTCTGAAGATCCAGACTTCGGAGAACCTGCGGCGCGACGAGCAGGACGAGATGATTGAGGCGATCCTCACGGGGGTGAGGAGCGAGCGCCAGGAGGTGCAACAGGCGGTCCTCAACGTCGAGCGCGGCGTCTCGCAGACGCTGGCGGGGCTGACCGGCTACCTCACCGAGCAGCAGAACAGGAGCGCGGCCGAGGTGCGTACGCTCAACGAGACGGCCAGACAGTCGCTTGCCGAGACGCGCGAGGTGATGAACCGCCAGCTCCTTGAGCTGCAGGGGCTGGTGGACGCGCGCTTCGCGAAGATCATCGAGACGAATGCATCGGCGAGCGAAGCGCTCGGCGCCAAGCTCGAGTCCAAGTTCTCCGAGATCCGCACGAGCGTGGACGCCAGCCTTGAGAAGGTGCGCGCAGGCAACGAGGCCCGCCTCGAGGAGATGCGTGCGACGGTTCAGGAAAAGCTCGATCGCACGCTCTCCGAGCGCCTTACGGCGAGCTTCAGGACCGTGGACGAGAAGCTCGGCCTCGTGCAGACGGGGCTGGGCGAGATGCGTACGATGGCCGAGAGCGTCAGGGACCTCAAGGGCATCCTCGCAAACGTGAAGACCCGCGGCACCTTCGGCGAGACGCAGCTCGCCGCCATCCTCGCCAACATCCTCACGCCAGCGCAGTACGGCGCCCAGGTGAGGGTCGTGCCGGGCAGCCGGGAGGCGGTGGACTTTGCGGTGAGGATGCCGGGCGCTTCGGGAGACGGCCCCTGTTGGCTCCCTATGGACTCGAAGTTCCCTGTCGAGGACTATGCACGCCTGCTTGATGCCGAGTCGAGGGCGGATGCGGCTGCGGCCGCCCAAGCGAGGGTGGCGCTTGAGAGGGCCGTCCTTGTGCAGGCAAAGTCGATTCATGACAAGTACGTCAGGCCGCCCTACACGACGGAGTTCGCCGTGATGTACCTGCCGAGCGAGGGACTTTATGCGGAGGTGATCAGGATTCCGGGGCTCTTCGAGAAGCTTCAGCGCGACTGGCGGATCACGCCCGCGGGGCCGACGGTCGTATCGGCGCTCGTCAACAGCCTGCAGATGGGCTTTGTGACTCTTGCGCTTCAGGAGCGTTCGAGCGAGGTCTGGAAGGTGCTCGGCGAGGTCAAGGGTGAGTTCCTGCAGTTTGCCGAGGGCTTCGCGAAGGTGCAGAAGAAGTTCTCCGAGGCGCAGTCGAGCCTCGATGCGATGAAGACGCGGCAGAACGTGATGCAGAAGAAGATGAGTTCGATTGAGGCGGCTGGTCTTCTCGAGGAAGATGGGCAGGAAGAGACGGGCGCCGCGGACAAACTGTCTCAAGGCGTACGAGGTTCGAACGCGAGCGTTGCGGCTGGGCTAAACTGAACGCATGGCCGCCGCGGGTGCGGCGCTTTCAAGGAGTAAATATGAAGAAGATCATGCTTGCCGCCATGATGATCTGCGGCGCCGTTGCGCTTGCCGGATGCAACACTGTCGCCGGTTTCGGCACCGACCTCAAGAAGGGTGCCAACCACGTCGGCACGGCGCTTGAGAGCATCGGTTCCAAGGGCCAGAGCAGTCAGGCGCCTGCCAAGTCGGCAGAATCCAAACCGGTCGAGGACAAGTAAGTCCTTTCCGTCAAGCGAATGAACGGGACCCGCTTCGAACGTCGAAGCGGGTCCTTTTTCTAAGCGCGGGGTTCAGGTCTGGGTGAGGGCCGTGCTTACGCGTCGTTTTCCTGCGCATTGTGCGGACGACGGCGGAAGCGGTTGCGCAGGCCGCCAAGGCGACGGTGATGCTGCGGCTTGGGTTCGAGCGCGGGGTCCTGGGCCGGGACGCCGTTGTAGCGCGGGATGTCGGCGGAGACCGGGGCGAGTTCGCCGAATTCGGGCGTTTCGCCTGCGAGGAACTTCTTCTCGTAGTCTTCGAGCGCGCGGCCCACGACCTTCGACAGACCGATCAGGGCGATGATGTTCGGGATCGCCATCAGGCCGTTGAAAAGGTCGGCGAGCTCCCACACGAGGGTGACGTGGAGGAAGGAGCCGGCCATGATGAAGGCGAGGACGAGCACGCGGTAGATCGAGACGTAGCGCACGCCGACGAGGTACTTGACGTTCTGCTCGGCGAAGAAGTACCAGCCGACGATGGTCGTGAAGGCGAAGAAGAGCAGGCAGACCGCGACGAAGCCGTTGCCGATCGTGCCCAGACCGAGCGTGAAGGCCTTCTGGGTGAGCGCGATGCCTGTTGTCGTGCCGTCAAGCGCACCCGTGCAGAGGATCACGAAGGCGGTCATGTTCACGACGATGAACGTGTCGATGAAGAGGCCGATGATGGCGGCGAGCCCCTGTTCGGCGGGGTGCTTGACGCGGGCCACGGCGTGGGCGTGCGGGGTCGAGCCCATGCCGGCTTCGTTCGAGAAGAGGCCGCGGGCGACGCCGTAGCGGATGGCTTCCTTGATGCCCGCGCCGATGACGCCGCCGGTGGCGGCCATCGGGTCGAAGGCGCCCACGAAGATCATTTCAAGGGCATGCATCACGCCTTCGAGGTTCGTGAAGATGATGGTGAGCGAGCCGATGACGTAGATGAGGGCCATGATCGGGACCATCTTTTCGGCGAACGAGGCGATGCGACGGATGCCGCCGATGAAGATGAAGCCGGCGATGATGAAGGTGAAGATGCCGGTGACCCAGGTCGGGACGTTGAAGGCCGTGTAGAAGGCGCCGGCGATCGAGTTGGCCTGCACCATGTTGCCCACGAAGCCGAGCGCGATGATGATCGCGACCGAGAAGAAGGCGGCGAGCGTCTTGCTGCCGAGACCCTGGCTGATGTAGTAGGCCGGGCCGCCGGTCAGGTGGCCGTGAGCGTCGCGGGTGCGGTAGAGCTGGGCGAGGACGGCTTCGGAGAAGATGGTCGCCATGCCGAAGAAGGCGGCGATCCACATCCAGAAGATGGCGCCCGGACCGCCCATGGCGATGGCGGTGGCCACGCCGGCTAGGTTGCCCGTGCCCACCTGGGCCGAGATGGCCGTCGCGAGCGACTGGAAGGAGGACATGCCGTCCTTGTCGGCCTTGCGGCCGAAGAGCGTGATGCCGCCGAAGACGTGCTTGACGGCCATGACGAAGCGCTTGATCTGAACGAATCGAAGCTTGAAGGTGAAGTACAGGCCCGTGCCGACGAGCAGCGGAATGAGGCCGTACATGCCCCAGAGCAGGCTGTTGATGCTCTGAATGATTTGAGTGGTCTGATCCACGGTGATGACTCCGGTTTTTGCTTGAAAAGTGGGGCAGTCTTCGGGAGGAGTTTGTCCGAATCTAGGCCTTATGATTCTGACCGGGGAGGCAGGATGCGGGCACTTGGAAACGATCCTGCGGACAAGCGGTTGAAGAATAATGATTCGCCCGGTCCCGGGTTCTCAGGCGGAACCCGAGCCTTCATTCTATGAATTGGTTCGGGAATCGCGGGATGCCCCGGGACGTATTCAGGGGATGGGCATTCTGCCTAGATTCGGGGGAAACGCCTGTGCGTGTGGCGCTGGTGGAATTTCGTATCGTTTCGGACGATTTCGTGGTTCGTTGATGCGCGTCAAGTCGGTTAGGGAGACTCGGCGGATGGCCTGCGGCACAGGCTAAGGTGTATTCTCTAGGTGGTTCCGACGGGATTGGGGGACACGAAACGGGGGCTTCTCAGACGGAGTGGAAACGGCTAAAATGATCGGCCTTTTTCTTCCTCTGTTTTTTTGGAGTCGTACATGTTGCGAAAGTTCATGCGCGGTGCGCTTTACGTCGCCTTCGCCATGGTGGCCCTCTGGATCATCGTCAACGTCATTGCCATGGCGAAGTACGCGCTCAGCTGAGCGCGTCGAGCCTCGCCGCCGTCTCTTCGGGACGGAAGGCGCAGGCGCCGTATCGCTTCATCTTGCGGCCGGCCTTGAGCACGAGCTTGTCTTTGCTCACAAGAAGCTTTGCGCCGGCCGCAAGCGTGAGCGTGAAGAACTTCTGGTCAAGGGGGTCCCTGCACTGGACCGTGATGATGTCGGCCGCCTCCCTGATCTTCTCCTCGTCGACGGGCACGCTCATCGAGCACCAGAGCGCTGCGAGTCTCGCCGCCTCGTCCTCGTCGCCCGTGAACGCGGGGCGCGAGAGCACTTCCGCAAGCTCCATGACCGCCTCGCCCGAGCGCAGCGCATGGATGCGTCCCTCCTCGAGGGCTCGTCTCAAGTCCTCAGAATGTGGGTCTTCCCAGTAGATGAGGTCGAGCACGACGTTGGTGTCGATGACGGCGGGGACGCCCCTCGGTTCGGAACCTGCCAGGGCAAGGGCTTCGGCAGCCACGCGGCTGCTCAGGCGTTCGGTAAGCGGCATGAAGATCTTTTCAGAATGTTGCTGGGCCGTGAATAAGGTCGCTGTGGGGGACTGACGACCAATGAAAATATGGTAATTTTATCGGACGCGTCCGTCATCGTGCGCTTCTCTATCAGGAAAGCCTGCGGTCGCGCTCCGGGCATCCGCGGGTCGGGTGCTTAATCCCTCAATTGCACATGGAATTTCTGCTTGATCCGACCATCTGGGTCGGTCTTCTTACGCTTGTCGTTCTTGAAATCGTCCTCGGGATCGACAATCTCGTCTTTATTGCCATCATCGCGAAAAAGCTTCCCGCCTCACAGCAGGACAAGGCCCTCTACGTGGGCCTCGGACTTGCGCTCGCGATGCGTCTGGGCCTTCTCTCCATCATGTCGTGGCTCGTGGCCCTCACGGACCCCGTCTTCTCCGTCTGGGGGCACCCGTTCTCGTTCAGGGACCTGATCCTTCTGGGTGGCGGCCTCTTCCTGCTCTTCAAGGCCACGACCGAGCTGCACGAGCGCCTCGAGGCGTTGCCGCACTCGGAAAAGCACGGCAGCGGCAGGGCCGGCTTCTGGGTCGTCATCGCCCAGATCCTGCTTCTTGACGCGGTCTTCTCGCTCGACTCCATCATCACCGCCGTCGGCATGGTCGACAACCTCTACGTGATGATGAGTGCCGTCGTGATCGCCATGATCGTGATGATTGCCGCGAGCCGTCCGCTCACGGACTTTGTCAACCGTCATCCGACGGTGGTGGTGCTCTGCCTCTCGTTCCTGCTGATGATCGGCTGCAGCCTCATCGCCGAGGGGCTCGGCTTCCACATTCCGAAGGGCTATCTCTACGCTGCGATCGCCTTCTCGATCCTCATCGAATTCTTCAACCAGCTTGCCGCGCGCAATGCCTCGAGAAACCTCGACCGCGTGCCGTTCCGCGAGCGCACGACGGACGCCATCGTGCGCCTGATGTCTCGCCAACCGCGCAGGGATGATGAAGAGGCGACCGAGGACCGTGTCGTTCACGAGAGCTTCGGGCGCGAGGAGCGCCAGATGGTCGAGGGCGTGCTCACGCTCGCCGACCGCAACATCAAGACCATCATGACGCCGAGAAGCGAGATTGCCTGGCTCAACTCCCGCCGCAGCTTCGAGGAGAACATGAAGCGCGTGCAGGACATGCCGCACAGCAGCTTCCCCGTCTGCGACGGCACGCTCGAGAACGTGATCGGCGTCGTCAAGGCCAAGGACCTCATCGGCATGGAGCCCTCGCCCGAGGCTCTCGTGCGCTGCGCTTCCGAGCGCCAGCCGCTCACCGTGCCCGAGACGATCAACGTCATCCGCCTCATGCAGGACATCAAGAGCTCCCAGGCCTCGCTCGTGCTCGTCACCGACGAGTTCGGCGTGATCCAGGGCCTCACCACCTCCCACGACATCCTCGAGGCCATTGCGGGCGACTTCCCCGACGAGGGCGACAGGCTCTCGATCGAGGCGGTTGACGGCGGCTGGAGCGCCGAGGGCAGCGTCGAGCTCTTCCTCGTCGAGCAGACCTGCGGCGTCGACGGCCTGATGAGCGTCGACGGCGAGTACGTGACGCTCGCGGGTCTTCTCCTCGACAGGATGGGCCGTCTCCCCGCCAAGGGGGACAGGCTTGAGGAGGCGGGCCTCGTCTTCGAGGTGACCGACGTCTCGCGCCACCGCATCGAGCGAGTGAGGATTACCCGCAGCCCCGTGCCCGCCGAGGCGTAAGGGCGCCCGACACCACGCGAAAAACGCGGCTCCGTTCAGGACGGGCCGCGTTTTGCACATCCGCCTCATCCTTTCGGACTGATGCTTCCGGCCGATTGCAACCGCTTCTTGCAGGGACTCTGCGCGAGGCGACTTTCGTCATAGAATGGAAAACAGACCGTCGGGAGCCCCTCCCTGCGGCACTTTTCAAAAGAGGTGAACATCATGGACATCGTCGAGCTTGTGCGCACGCGCTACACGACCAAACACTACGATCCGGCCCGCAGGATCAGCGACCGCGACATCGCGGACCTCATGGAGGTTCTCCGCCTGTCGCCGTCCTCCGTCAACTCCCAGCCCTGGCACTTCTTCGTGACGGGCACGGACGAAGGCAAGGCCCGCGTGATGCCGGCCGTGCTCGACTTCAACCGCCCGCGCGTGGCCGATGCGAGCCATCTCGTCGTCTTCGCGGTGCCCGTGGAGTTCACCGAGGAGCGCTTCCGCCGCCTCGTCGCTCAGGAGCTCGCCGACGGCCGCGTGACGGCCGAGGATGCGGCTTCGGGTGCCGCCGATGCGGGACGCCGCCACTTCGTGGGGCTGCATCAGGTCACGCAGGAGGAGCTCCTTTCCTGGGAGACGCGCCAGGCCTACATCGCCATGGGTTTCCTGCTCTGGGCCGCCGCCGAGCGCGGCATCGACTCGACCTGCCTCGAGGGCCTCGACATGGCGAAGATGGACGAATGCCTCGGACTCGCAGAAAAGGGCCTGCGCACCGTCTGTGCCGTGAGCCTCGGCTACCGCCTGCCCGACGACAGCAACGCCGCCCGTCCGAAGTCCCGCCTGCCCATGGACGAGGTCGTGACCGTCTTCCGACGCACGGGAGTCCGCTGGGCGCCCCCGCGCCCGACCCGACCCGATCCGGTCTTTCGGCCCGCACTTTCTCCCGGAAAATGCGGGCCGAGCCGTCTTGGGCGGGAATGCGGGCGCAGGGCCTGTCTGCGCGCCTGCATTTGGTAGACTGTCACCACTTCCGGACGGCTGCGGGCCCCGCCCTGCAAGGGCCGTCCGATTCAATCAGCAATCAAGACTTCACGAGGGCTTCTCCCGATGAACAAGCCGTGCACTTTTCTTCTTTCCGCTCTGATGGCGTCCGCCGTGCTGGCGCCTGTCGCCGCTTCGGCCGCCGACAAGTCCGAGCTCGAGGTCCGCATGGAGGCGGCGCAGAAGGTGCTCGCCGACCGCTCCTACTACGAGCGCTGGTCGCCCGAGGCCGCCCTGAAGACGGTTGAGGATGCAAAGGCCGCCAATGAGGCGGGTTCGGCCAGGCAGAAGGAGATCGACGGTGCGCTCGACGTCATGAAGGACTGGTGCCACACGCGCTTCCTCGTTAACGCCTGCATCAAGGACGCG
>OBCT01000801.1_pt1 | contig 10490 bp, 6 predicted proteins | sample 1495981 | NCBI WGS metagenome assembly OBCT01 (sample SAMN04168658, study PRJEB22393) | human gut metagenome | biome: human gut microbiome; feature: stool | host: Homo sapiens | collected 2014-03-24
AAGTGAAGATAGCGCTTGGCATTGAATATCGCGGCACGGGCTTCAACGGCTGGCAGATCCAGCCCGACTGCCCGTCCGTGCAGCAGGCGCTTGAGGATGCGCTGGAGACCTTCCTGCAGGTGAAGACGCCGACGATGTGCGCGGGTCGCACGGATACGGGCGTGCACGCCATGCAGCAGGTGGTGAGCATTGAGACGCAGGCCGACCGCCCCGAGCGCAGCTGGGTGCGCGGCCTCAACACGTACCTGCCGCCCGGCGTCGCCGTGCGCTGGGCAAGGCGCGTCGACGACGACTTCCACGCGCGCTTCTCCGCACGCTCGCGCACCTACGAGTACTGGATTTACAACGATCCCGTGCGCTCTCCCATTCTCGACGATCTGACGGGCTGGGTCTTCCGCCCGCTCGACGTCGAGCGCATGCGCGAGGGTGCCGCCTGCCTCGTGGGCGAGCACGACTTCACGAGCTTCCGCGCCTCCGAGTGCCAGGCCTCGGGTCCCGTGCGTACGATCCGCCGCCTCGAGCTTGAGCGCCGCGGCCGCCTCATCGGCGTGCGCATCGAGGCCAATGCCTTCCTGCAGCACATGGTGCGCAACATCGTGGGCACGCTCATCTACGTGGGCACGGGCCGCGAGAAGCCCGAGTGGGTCGAGGAGGTCCTCAAGGCGCGCAGCCGCGCCGCGGCCGCGCCCACCTTCAGCCCGAACGGCCTATACCTGATGGGCGTGGGCTACGAGGATCCGTCCATCCCCGCCGCGGGGCCGAGTCCCTTCGGCTGGGAGGATCCCGAGCATCCTTCCGCTAATCCGTGAAGCCGATGCGGGGCGCGCCTTTGGGATTCCTCCCGGGCGATATAATTGGCGCAGTTTTGAAACGGTCCGTCCCCGCCGTCGCACGGCAGGGAGCGGACGAACCTGAAATGAAGAGCTTATGAGCTGGATTACGCACATTCTCCCCAAGATCAAGCGCGAGGACGACAACGAGCGCAAGCCGAGTCCGATTCCCGAAGGCGTCTGGACCAAGTGTCCGGGCTGCGAGCAGCCGCTTTACACGGAAGAGCTCCGCGCCAGCCTTCAGGTCTGCCCGAAGTGCGGCTACCATCACCGCATCGGCGCCCGCCAGCGCCTTCTCGCCTTCCTTGATCCCGAGAGCGCCGTCGAAATCGCCGCCAACGTGCGCAGCGTGGACCCGCTCGGCTTCGTCGACAGCAAGCCGTATCCGAAGCGCATCGCCGCGGCCGAGGCGGCCTCGGGCGAAACCGACGCGCTCATCGCGATGTCGGGTACGTTGCGCAGCCAGCCGATCGTCGCGACGGCCTTTGAGTTCCGCTTCCAGGCGGGCTCCATGGGCAGCGTCGTCGGCGAGCGCTTCTCCCGCGCCGTCGACGAGGCGATCCGCCTGCACGCGCCCTTCGTGTGCTTCGCGGCTTCGGGCGGCGCCCGCATGCAGGAGGGCCTTCTCTCCCTCATGCAGATGGCCAAGACGACGGCCGCCATCACGCGTCTGCACAAGGCCGGGCTCCCCTTCATTTCGGTGCTCACCGACCCGACGATGGGCGGCGTCTCCGCCTCGTTCGCTTTCATGGGCGACGTCGTGATCGCCGAACCCAAGGCCCTCGTGGGCTTTGCGGGCCCGCGCGTCATCGAGCAGACCGTGCGTGAAAAGCTCCCCGAGGGCTTCCAGCGCGCCGAGTTCCTGCTTGCCAAGGGCCAGATCGACATGATCGTCGACCGCCGCGAGATGCGCTCGCGCATCTCCTGCCTCACGCAACACCTGATGCGCAGGCCGCCCGTGGCGGGCGCCTGACGCACGGCTCTCCCGACCCGCACGCATTTTCGAGCCGCCCGAGACGAGCGCAGGACGCATCGTTCGGACGGCTTTTCCATTTTCCAGACTGGAGATTCCCTTTCATGTTTGATGCCAAGACCCTTGACGCGTGGCTCACGCACATCGAAGTGTTGCACTCGAAGCCCATCGACCTCGGACTCGATCGCATGAAGACCATGGTCGAGCGCATGGGGCTCGACTTCTCGTCCCGAACCGTCATTACCGTGGGCGGCACGAACGGCAAGGGCTCGACCTGCGCGATGCTCGAGAGCATCTACCGCGCGGCGGGCTACACGACCGGCATGCACACCTCGCCGCACCTCATCCGCCTCAACGAGCGCTGCGTAGTCAACGGGCGCGAAGTAGACGACGAACGCCTCATGGACGCCTTCCGCGCGGTCGAGAAGGCCCGCGGCGACATGACGCTCTCCTACTTCGAATACACGGCGCTCGCCATCCTCAGGATCTTCCGCGAGGACGAGCTCGACGTCGTGATCCTCGAGATCGGGCTCGGCGGCCGTCTTGACGCCATCAACACGATCGACTCCAACGCCGCCGTCATCTCGACGATCGGCATCGACCACGTCGCCTTCCTCGGCAACACGCGCGAGGCGATCGGCCTCGAGAAGGCTCACATCTACCGTCCGGGCTGCCCCGCCGTCTGCGCCGACGCCGACGTGCCCGCCACGGTGAGGAATCATGTCGAGCAGATCGGCGCGAAGCGACTCTTCGCGGGCGAGGACTGGACGGTGACGGTGAAGGAGAACGGCACGTTTACGTTCGCTCAGGGCGCGACGCTCTTCGAGGACCTGCCCGAGCCCGCGCTCGCCGGCGTCAACCAGTACCGCAATGCGGGCGGCGTCCTCTCCGTCATCGCCTCCCTGATGGACCGCGTGCCCGTCACGCTCGACGACATCCGCACGGGTCTGCGCCAGGTCCGCCTGACGGCTCGCTTCGAACTCATCACCACCGATCCCGTGCCCACCGTCATCGACGTCGGTCACAATCCGCAGGCGGCCGAGGTGCTTCTCACCAACGTCGTCCGAAGCCGCAGGCCCGGCGAACATACGATCGCCGTCTGCGGCATGCTCGCCGACAAGGACATGGCGGGCGTGACGCACATTCTTGCCGACGCCTTCGACGAGTGGCACGTCGCCTCCCTCACGGGGCCGCGCGCCGCCACCGCAGCACAGCTGCACGAAGCTATGCTTACGGCGGGCGTCGAGCCCGGCCGCATCCACGAGCACGCCGACGTTGCGCAGGCGCTCGCCGCCGCGCGCGAGAGCGCCGTAAAAATTGCAGGCGGCGCAGAATCGGGCGCGGAACAGGCTGTTAGAATCGTCGTATTCGGCTCCTTCGTCACCGTGACCGCCGCGCTCGAAGTCTTCGCAGGGGAAGGCATCGCTCGCTGATGCAGCGAAGGACCGGAAGACCCAACACCACCTGAGGGGCCACACGCCATGCAGTTTCCCAATCCGTTCAAAAAAGAGAAGCCGGCCGAACAGGCCGCCGAAGCGCCCCGCATCGAGCCTCAGCTCGGAGGCGAAGGCGGAGAGCCCTCCCCCTGGGATGTCCGCGAGGATCCGCCGGCCTTCAACGTCGTGGGCGAGGAAAAGCCGCTCGTCGAGCCCGAACGCGCTGCCGAGCCCGTTCCGGAGTCCGTTCAGACTCCCGTTTACTCTCCCGCGGCGCCCGCAGCATCTGCGGACCCTGTTGCACCCGCTCCCGAGTCTGCGCCGCGCGGCTCCCTGTTCGTCGAGCCGAAGGCTCCGCAGCCTGCGGCCAAGACCGAGCCGCGCCTCGCGCCCCGCGCGGCGGATGCCGCGCCCGAGACCCGTCTCGTGATCGGCGAAATCGGCAGTGCGCCTTCGCCCGAGGCGCCGCGGCGTCCCGCGCCCGAACCCGAGGCCGCCGCGCCCGCAGGGGACGAGGAGCCGACGGGGAAGAAGCGTCTCAGGATGCCTGCGTTCGGATTCATGAAGAGGAAGGCCGCGCCGCTTTCCGACGAGGTCGAGGACGACGTGCCCGACGAGGAGATCCTTGTCCAGCGCCAGCGCACCCGCTACAGGCTCGTGGGTGCCGCCGCCCTGATGCTCGGCGTCATCGTCGTCTCGCCGCTTTTGCTCGACAGGGAGCAGGACGTCAAGCCGCCCGTCTCGACCGAGATTCCGGCCGTGCCCGAAACGGCGAGGACGACGCTCAACGCCCTGCCCGGCAGTTCGGGCGACGTCGACGTGACGGCCAACGGCGCCGCCGCGGAGCAGTCCACCTCCAGAGCCAACCTTGCCAACGAGGCTCGCCAGCCCGTGAAGACGGAGCCCGCGCCCAAGGCCGAGGCCGCCAAACCCGCGCCTGCGCCCGCCGCCAGGCCCGAGCCCAAGAAGGCCGAGGAAAAGCCTGCGAAGAAGAGCTCCGCCACGGACGGCAAGGGCTTTTACGTTCAGGTGCTCGCGACGAGCAGCGAGCGCAATGCCGAAAAGCTCGTCAGGGAGCTTTCCGCCAAGGGCTATCCGGCCTACAAGGTTTCGGTGAGCCAGAAGGCGGGCACGCTCTGGCGCGTGCGCGTGGGCAACTACGCGACCCGCGACGAGGCCCGCGGCGTTCAGGGTACGCTTGTGCTCGACGGCCACACGGGCCAGCTCATCGTCGGCAACAATCCCTAGGCGCCCGCCGGCTCGTAAACGCCTGAGGGGCGGGATATCCCGAACGCCCGCCCCCATTCCTGCTATAGTAACGGCTTCATCAATTCTGCAGCCTTTTTCAAGATGACTGAAATCGACTGGATCATCTGTGCCCTGCTCGTTCTTTCGACGGTGGTGGGCATCATGCGCGGCGTCATCCGCGAAGTGCTCTCGATCGTCGGCTGGGTGGCCGGCTTCATGCTGAGCATGAGCTTCGCGGGTGAAATCGCCGACCGCATTCCGCTCGATAGCATCGGCTACATTCCGCGCGTGATCATTGCGGCCGTTCTGATTCTTGTGGCCTGCCTCTTCGTCGTCGGGCTCTTCGGCTTCATTCTGCGCAAGATGCTCGAGGTGGCTGCACTCACCTTCGAGGACCGCATCCTCGGCGCGGCATTCGGCTTCGTGCGCGGCATCATCGTTGTGGCCGCCTGCGTGTTCTTCTTCGGGCTGTCGCAGTCGCTCAGCTCAAGCCGCATGTGGCAGCAGTCCGTCATGATCGGACCTGCCGAGACCGTGATCGAGTGGTCGATGCCCTACATGCCCGAGTGGATTCGGGCGCTCAGAGGCACGAAGGTGATGGGATTGTGACGAATTTCATCAAGGGGACCTTGCACATGCATGGTCCCCTTGGTCGTTTTTAGACGACTTTTTTCTCTCAACTCTCCTCAATCACAGCCTGCCGCCGATCCCTCGTTGGTGCGGCACGGGCTAAAGGAAAAACAAGCATCATGTGCGGGATTATCGGCCTGATGTCCGACACGCCGGTCAACCAGCGTGTCTATGACGCGCTTCACCTCTTGCAACACCGCGGCCAGGACGCCGCCGGCATTGCGACACTCGACGGCCTTCAGTTTCACTTCTTCAAGGGGCTCGGCCTCGTGCGTGACGTCTTCCGTACGCGCAACATGCGCGACCTGACGGGTAGCATCGGCATTGGCCACGTCCGCTACCCGACTCAGGGCAACGCGACGTCGCCTGACGAATGCCAGCCCTTCTACGTGAACGCGCCGTTCGGCATTGCGTTCGCGCACAACGGCAACCTGACGAACGCGGACGACCTGCGCCGCGAACTCTACGACACGGACCGCCGCCACCTCAACACGACGAGCGACTCCGAGGTTCTTCTCAACGTGCTCGCCTCCGAGCTCTCCCGCGCCACGAGCGAGGGCCGGCGGCTGACGAAGACGGCCGTCTTCGACGCGGTTCGCGCGCTGCACCGCCGTGTTCGCGGCTCCTACGCCTGCGTCGCCGTGATCGCGGGCAAGGGCATGCTCGCCTTCCGCGATCCCTGCGGCATTCGTCCGATCTGCTGGGGCTCCAACAAGCTTGAGAACGGCTTCACGGAGTACATGGTGAGCTCCGAGTCCGTGACGATGATCGGCCTGGGCTTCAAGACCGAGCGTGACCTTAAGCCGGGCGAGGCCATGTGGATCGACCTCGCGGGCAACGTCTCGTTCTCGCAGTGCGCCGACGAGCCCTCGCTTCATCCGTGCGCCTTCGAGTTCGTCTACTTCGCCCGTCCCGACTCCACGATCGACGGCATCAACGTCTACGCCGCCCGCCTGCGTCTGGGCGAGATCCTCGCCGACCACGTGAGGAAGGCCGTCGACCTCAAGGACATCGACGTCGTGATGCCGATTCCCGACAGCGCCCGCCCGTGCGCCCAGCAGCTCGCCCAGGTGCTCGGACTGCCGTATCGCGAAGGCTTCATCAAGAACCGCTACATGGGCCGTACCTTCATCATGCCCGGCCAGACGGTCCGCAAGAAGAGCGTGCGCCAGAAGCTCAACGCCATGCCCGTCGAGTTCGAGGGCAAGAGCGTCCTGCTCGTCGACGACTCCATCGTGCGCGGCACGACCATGACCGAAATCGTGCGCATGGCCCGCGAGGCCGGCGCCGTCAAGGTCTTCGTGGCCTCGTCCGCCCCTCGCGTCATGTTCCCGAACGTCTACGGCATCGACATGCCGACGCGCTCCGAACTGCTCTGCGGCGACGGCAAGAGCGCCGAGGAGGTCGCGAAGATCCTCGGCGCCGACGCCGTGATCTACCCGCCCGTCGAGGACCTCAACAAGGTGCTCTGCGACATGAACCCGTCGGTCGAGTCCTTCGACTGCTCGTGCTTCGACGGCCGCTACGTCACGGGCGACATCACACCCGAATATCTTGACGCACTCGACGCGAAGGCCGCGGCCGCCAAGACCGCGGTGAAGGCGGCGGGCTCCGACGACTGAAGCAGCCCGAGCCTGCGCTAAAATCGGCACGCATCCGGCACGCACGGAGCGTGCCGATTCTTCATGGAACACCACATTCAGGAGGTCCGACATGCACGACCGCAATTCCGAAGGCTTCTCGACCATCACTCCCGAGGAGGCCAGAGCCATGATGGACGACGGCGACGTCGTCATCCTCGACGTGCGCGAGCCCTCGGAGTTCGCCACGGGCCACGTGCCCGGCGCCATCAACGTCCCTCTGGGCGAAATCCGCATGGGTCGCACGCTTCCCGAATGCCCCGATCTCGACAAGACCGTCCTCATCTACTGCCGCTCGGGCCGACGCAGCGACATCGGCGGCAGGATCATGGCGGCGAGCGGCTACCGCGACGTGCGCAACTTCCTCGGCGTCATCCAGTGGCCCTACGAGCTCGTGCGCTGAACGCCGCCTTCGAAATCCGAGGGCCGGCGGATTCGGATTGCAACATCGGGCAGGGGACAATTTCTATATGAAAATCTATATTTAGGTGTAAAATTTTCTACAAATGAGCCGCCTCTCCTCAGGCCCTGAGGCGGATGATGTTTGGAGAAGTCCCGATGGCCCGAACTCTGTACCGGAAGATTCTCGACAAGCACGTGGTGCGCGCGATCGACGCGAACACCGTGCTGCTCTATGTCGATCTGCATTTTGCGAACGAATACACGAGCCCGCAGGCGTTTGCGGGCCTCGTCGAGCGAGGCGTGAAGGCGCCCGTTCCCGACGCGCACCTCTGCGTCGTGGACCACATCATTCCGAGCGCGGACGTCACGCCGCGCGTCATTGCCGACGCGGCCTCGCTGCGTCAGGCCGAAACGCTTGAGGCCAACTGCCGCCGCAACGGCATCGACGCCTTCTACGGCGCGAATGACCCGCATCAGGGCATCGAGCACGTCGTGGTGGCAGAGCAGGGACTCGTGCGTCCCGGCATGGTCGTCATCTGCGGCGACAGTCACACCACGACCCACGGGGCGCTCGGCGCCCTCGGATTCGGGATCGGAACCTCTGAAATCGAGCACATTCTTGCGACGCAGACGCTCGTCTATCGTCTGGCGAAGACGATGCTGATCCGCATCGACGGCGAGCTGCCCGAGGGCAGCACGGCCAAGGATCTGGCGCTCACGGTGCTTCGCACGATCAGCGCCCGCGGTGCGCTCGGACATGTGGTCGAGTATCAGGGCAGTGCAGTCGATGCGCTTTCGATCGAGGGCCGCATGACGCTCTGCAACCTCACGGTCGAGGCGGGCGCCCGAGGCGCCCTGGTCGCGCCCGACGAGAAGACGACTGCATGGGTCGAGGCCCATGCGCCCGATCTTGCGGGAGAGGAGCTTGAGGCCGCCCGCAGCTTCTGGCGGACGCTTGCGCCCGACGAAGGCGCCGTCTACGACCGCACGGTGACGATCGACGCTTCGAGCGTCAGGCCGATGGTCACCTGGGGGACAAGTCCCGACCAGTGCACGGCGATTGACGAGCCGATTCCCGAACCCGAATCCTTCGCGGATCCGATTGCGCGCGCAGCCGCCCGTCGCGGGCTCGCCTATCAGGGACTTGAGCCCGGCATGACGATGGAAGACGTTCCCGTGCAGCACGTCTTCATCGGCTCCTGCACCAATGCGCGTCTGGCGGACCTTCGCGCCGCAGCCGGGATCCTCAGGGGGCGGCATGTGGCGCCGGGCGTCCGCGCACAGGTGGTGCCGGGTTCCATGGAGGTGCGCCGCCAGGCGGAAGAGGAGGGCATCGCGCAGATCTTCCGCGACGCGGGCTTCGAGTGGCGAAAGAGCGGCTGTTCGCTCTGCCTCAGCATGAACGACGACATTCTGGAGGCGGGCGTGCGCTGCGCCTCCACCACGAACCGCAACTTCGAGGGCCGTCAGGGGCGAGGCGTCCGCACGCACCTCGTGAGCCCGCAGATGGCCGCAGCCGCGGCCGTGACGGGCAGGTTCACCGATTGGCGCCGTCTTTGAGAAGGAGCATCAACATGGAAAAGCTGACCACGCTCACGGCCGTCGCCGCACCGCTTCCGATCGACAACTGCGACACCGACCAGATCATGCCCAAGCAGTTCCTGCGCGGCATCGACAAGTCGGGGCTCGCCCGCGGCGTCTTTTTCAACATGCGCTGCAATCCCGACGGCTCGCCCAGAGCCGACTGCGTCTTCAACAGGCCCGGGTTCGAAAAGACCGCGATCATCTGCGCGGGTCCGAACTTCGGCTGCGGCTCGAGCCGCGAGCACGCCGTCTGGGGCCTGATGCAGATGGGCATCCGAGCCGTCATCGCATCGGGCTTCGGCGAGATCTTCTACTCGAACTGCTTCAACAACGGTCTCCTCGCCTGCCGCGTCAGCCCCGAGGACGCCGCGGCGATCATGGCCGCGCTCTCCGACACGACGCCCGTCGAGCTCACGGTCGACCTGGTCGCGCAGGAAATCCGTGCGGGCGACGGCGTCTGGTCCTTCGAGGTCGCGCCGAGACACCGCACCATGCTCATGGAAGGCCTTGACATGATCGCCGCCACGCTGCGCGACATGGATGAGATCGAGCGCTTCCGAGCCGTGCACGAGGCCGAGTTCCCTTGGATGACGGGACTCGCGGGCAAGGCGAAGCGAAGGCTTGAGGGCCGCTGACCAGCGAGAGCTGCATGTACAGGACCGGGATGTCTCCCGGTCCTTTTTTCAAAAAAAACGTCCGCATCGCAAGGATGCGGACGTTTCATGAGCGGATTCAGGCTCAGGGCTGCCTGACGGTCACGGTCCTGTGCGACCTGCGGCCGAGGTCATCGACCGCACTCACGCGGTGCGAGCCGGGCTCAGGCTGCCAGACGACGGAGCCGCCCGCGTCCGAAGCACCGATGAAGCGGTCGTCGGCGAACCAGTAGACGATCTTGGCGTCAGGGGCGAGGCTGGCCCTGAGGACGATGCCCGCCTGCTTCGGGCCCGCCGTGCCCGTGTAGTAGCGCGTGCCAGCGCGCGGGCTCAGGATGGCGGGCGGGGTGCCCGAGACGGCGCCCTCGGGCCTGCATTCGGGCTTCCAGTCGGGAATGGGCGTCTTGACGATGCCCGCCTCGAGGAAGCGCTGCTGGTATTCGGAGGGCCAGGATTCGACGAAGACTCGCCTGACGCCGTCGCCTTCCTCGCAGGCTCTCAGTCCCGTGGCCTCGTCGACGAGGATTTCCTTAAGAAAGCCCGTGTCGCGGATGGGACTCACGCCGGGAATGAACCAGGCGCCGACCGTGTCGGTGCAGCGCACGCGGCCCTGCGCGTCGGTCGCAAGGTCGCCCGTCGAGCGGCAAACGGGCTCGGACCTGACGCCTGCGGGCTGTTCGTCGAAGCGCTTCACGTCCTGAGCGGACATGGCGAACTCGCGGTCCGTGAGAAGGCGCACGGCGGCGCTCCTGAAGACGGGCTGCGCGACGAGCGCACCCTGCAGCCAAGGATCGGGCCTGCCGTTGAAGTTGCCGAGCCACACGACGATGATGTAGCGGCCCGCATAGCCTGCGGTCCAGGCGTCGCGGAAGCCGTTGGAGGTGCCCGTCTTCCAGAGGAGAGGAACGGACACGCCCTCGACCTTGAGGGCCTCTCCGCCCTCGGCGAGCATGCGGCGCACGATCCAGGCGGATTCAGGCGAGAGCATCTGTCTGGCGGCTGCTGGCTCCTCGTCGGGAAGGCGCACGAGCGGACGCAGAAGGCCGCCGTTGCCGAGCGTGCCGTATAGCCTTGCAAGGTCCTCGGCGCTCGCT
>OBCT01000819.1_pt1 | contig 10280 bp, 9 predicted proteins | sample 1495981 | NCBI WGS metagenome assembly OBCT01 (sample SAMN04168658, study PRJEB22393) | human gut metagenome | biome: human gut microbiome; feature: stool | host: Homo sapiens | collected 2014-03-24
CCGAGATGAACCTTTTTTTCAGGGACCAGTCCCTCAAAAAAGCGACGGATTCCGGAAGGAATCCGCCTGTGCGGAATGCACGAAATGGGAGAACTTGCTGAGAGACCTTGTGAGGATCAGTGTTCGCCTGCGGCGTTGAGCACGGCGACCATGTCCTCGAGGTACATGCGGGCGCGGTCAAGCGGAGACATCGTCAGGGCAAGGTTCGCGTTGCAGACCTCGATGGAGATCGGCAGGTGCTTGAGAAGCTGCACGAGGTAGGCAGCGCCGGTGCCCGAAGACAGGCGGAAGTTGCGGGCCTGATAGAGGATGCCGTCCATCGTGTCGGGCATTTCGGCCGTGATGTCGCACATCTGGCAGTACTTGAGCGAGCCGGCGGGCAGGTTGTCGATGTCCTTGTAGTCGTTCTTGGCGCGGTAGAAATGGATCGGGTCGACGAGGCAGCCTGCGTTCGGACGGTTGATCTTGCGGAGGATCTCACCCTGCTGCTTGACGGTCGAGACGTTGCATCAGGGCATCGGCTCGATGCTGAGGTTGAGGCCGTACGGATGGGCGAGCTCGCAGAGTTCGGCGTAGTTGTCCGTCAGGCGGTTGATGTCGGGGTCGTTGCCTGCGCAGAGCACCTGAGTGGCGCCGAGGCGGGCGCCGGTTTCGAAGAAGGCCTTCCAGTTTACGGCACGAGTGTCGGGCTTGATGCGGAGAATTTCGATGTCGAGGACCTTGATGCCGGTGGCCTTCAGATTGGCTTCGACTTCACGGATCATGGGCGTGTTGCCGATCATGTCGTACTGCGTTTCGGTCGGGGTGGCGGGCACGAGGCGGATGCCGACGTGGCTGTAGCCCGCCTTGGCGGCGCAGAGCACCTGATTGGCGGGAGAGACGTCGAGAATGGTGAGGGCGGCCAGACTGATCGGACGCGGAAGCTTCAGTGGCTCGTAGCTGCGGTCCTGGAGCGTGACGGGGGCGACCTTCGCGGAGGCGGCACCCTGAAGGAAGCGGCGGCGATTCGAAAGCATGATGTTTTTCTCCTTGGTTGATATGGTTGAGGCGCCCTCCAGGGACCGTGTCCGGCCCCGCGCCCTAAGCATGTCCTTCATCCTAAAGAACTAATCCGAACGCCGATACGGCTCGTGGGAGGTGGCCGCGAGCGGTGGCGAAAACCCTCTGTTCGGGAAAACCAATCTGGTCAAGGCACACACGAAGGGATAGCCTTTTCAGTAATCACTTTTCCGAAGGCTTCTGATGCACAGCCAAAAGCAAATTCTCCTCATGATCGTCCTTGCCGCACTTGTCATGCGCGGGCCCATCAATGCAGTGGGTCCGATGGCGCCCGTCGTTCGCGATGTCTTCGATCTGCCGTGGGAGGCTTTCGGCGTACTCGCAGGCATTCCGACCATGGCCTTTGGACTCTGTAGCCTCGCTGTCCTGCCGCTTGTGGCCGGATTCGGAAGTAGAACCTTCGCCGTCGCTGCTCTGACCGGAGCCGCACTCGGATCCTTCGTCCGATGCATCGAGTGGATGCCCGCTCTCTTTCTCGGAACGCTGATTCTGAGCGTTTCAATCGCGGGCCTGAACGTCTGGGTTCCCTCTGTCATCAAGGTGGTCTTTCATGACCGCCAGTCTCAGGTGATGGGCGTCTATACGGCGGTGCTCAGCATCAGCGGCCTGCTGGGTACGGGCTCGGTCATGCCGGCTCTGGAGGCGGGCGGCGTCTGGTGGGGTCCTTTTGCAGTCTGGGGATTGGCGGCTCTTGCGCCGCTTGTCTGGGCAGTGGGTTTTGGAGGCGTTCCTCTGCCCGTTCCAGAACGGAAGGAAAAGCGTCTCGAGAAGAGCGGAGCTCCCGTTGCACTTCTCGTGTGGTTCGTTGCTATTCAGGCGGGGCTCACCTTCACCGTTGCGTCGATGATGCCCTCAGGGCTTGAGGCTGCGGGCTTTTCCAGACCTGATGCGGTCAATGCCGTGACGTTCTACCTTGGCGCCATGTTTGCCGGATCTCTCGGGTGCGGCTTTCTGCCTGTGGCGAGAACAATCTATCCTGTGGTCGGCGCCGTTTATCTGACGGGGCTCTGGATCTGGATGGAGGGGGTCGGAGGATTCGCAGGCCTCATGGGAGCGGCGCTTGTAATGGGCGTGCTGCAGGGAGCATTCGTGACGATTTCGCTGACCGCCGTGACGAAGAAGACGCCGGAAGCTGACATTCTTCGCGTGACGGGGCTCGTTCAGTGCGGCGGTTACCTGCTGGCCGGCCTTGCACCCATGATGGCGGGCGCCTGGGCTTCGGCCTTCGGATTCGGCCGCATGCCCGTGCTTCTCATGATCCTCGTGCTCATGTGGTGCGTGGTGGCGTGGCTTGTTGCGGGAAGACCTGATGCAACGGGGGGCGCGCCTCGGCGTAAATGTGCGTGTCTACCCTGACTGAAGATCAGACGTGAATGATGAGGAGCCTCAGTAAGAGCTGAAGCTTTTAGAATTATCCGAAGCGAACTTGAGGACACTGTACGTCGTGACTGCATTTCCCGTCCGCCTTAAAGCGACATGTCTGGCATTTCTTTTTGGCGCCTCCGCCGCAATTGCCGCTGAGACGGGGATGGTCGCACCCTCCGGGGACGCTTCAGGTGTCGTGCGTGTTGGACTTGTCGACACCTTTACACCGAGCTTTTATATTGACGTCTATACGCCGCTTATCGAGTCGCTCAAGGCCGGACTGCCGCAGTACAGGTTCGAGACGAAGGAGATTTCTCATGCCGATGCAATGAAGCCCGAGTCTGTGGAGAACATCGACTTCGTCATCGTGTCTAGTGGAGGAGCGCGCATGCTTTCGCGTGCGGGGCTCCAGCAGATTGCAACGCTTCGCAAGAGTCGATGTGCAGATGTTAGCCGCAGTGTAGGCGCAGTCTTTCTCGTACCGGCGGGAAGTCCCGTGCAGACGATCGAAGACCTGCGGGGCCGCAGGGTGGCCGCGACGGCACCTTGGTCTTTTGAGGGGTGGCTCATTCCTCAAGGAGAGATCGCCAGACGTGGGTTCGATCCCGAGGACTTCTTTCGTGAAGTGACTTTCACAGAATGGAACTTTCCCGATGTGCTCACGCTTGTGGTGACGGGCATGAGCGATGCGGGCGTGCTTCCTGCGTGTGAGCTTGAGCAGGCGGTCAGAACAGGCGTTATACAGGCCGAGGATGTGAGGATCGTCGGCGAACGTCCCGAAAGGGCGGCAGGCGGCTGTGCAACTTCGACTGAACTCTATCCCGACCTAATGTTCGCCTCTTCCCCATCGGCGGATCCCGATGTGGTGAAGGCGGTAACTGTGGCCCTTCTTTCGATGCCCGCCGATGCCAACGGTCTTGACTGGCTGTCAAACACTCGCATGCAGGGGGTGGAGGCACTTCTTGTTCGGCTGAAAATCGGTCCATACGCCTATCTGAGGGACAATTCGATCACGGCACTTGCGCTCCGTTGGTGCAATGAGCTTGCGGTCATGGGGCTGGTTCTGCTTCTTCTGCTTGTGCATCACTGGCGCGTCAATCGTCTTCTCAAGCGCAGGACGGCAGAACTCAGGGCTGAGGAGAGTGCGAGAGGAGCGGCCGCCGAAGCCCTTAGGGCCAGTCAGGAGAACCTCGCGCTTTTTGAGCGTGCAGGCATGGCCTCTCAACTCGCCGCCATGTTTGCACACGAGATCAAGCAGCCTCTGACGAGCATCGCCAACTATCTGACGGGTATCAGGTTGATGATGAAAATGGGAAACTTTGATGTTCCCAAGTGGACCGAGGCTCTGTCGGCAGCCGAGCACGAGACGCACAGGGCGGCGGACATCATCGAGCGCGTTCGCACGGTTCTTCGAAAGGAAACGCCTGGATTCGAGCCCGTCGACGTACGGGGCTTGTCGGTGAGGCGCTGAAGCATGCGGGGCACTTGTCCGAGGTGGTCGACGTAAAGACCGTGTTTCCTGACGAAGAGGTACTGGTGAAGGGGGATGCGCTTGAACTGGAGCTCGTGGTTGTGAACTTCCTCAAGAATGCGGTCAGGGCGGTTGCGGATCTTCCCTCTCGGAGCTCGATTGTCGTTGAGGTCCTCTGTCAGAACGAGATCGTTGAGGTGAGCGTTCTCGACGAAGGACCTGCCGTCTCCGATGAGGTGTTCGGAGCGCTGGGCAAACTTACGAAAAGCGTTAGCAAGGAAGGACTTGGGTTCGGACTTTTCATTGCATCCTCTATTGCCGAGATGCATCGGGGCCATCTCGCCTTTGCGCGCAGAACTCCCCAGGGGCTGAAGGCCTCACTCGTGCTCCCGCGACTGCGGGAGCTCAACATCAACAATCAGGAATGGAAACATGAAGCAGGTGCCTTTGATTCGCATCGTTGACGACGATCCTAGCGTGGGAGCATCCTTCAGATTTGTGCTTGAGGCCGTGGGCTATCAGGTGAGGACCTATGAATCCGCAACTGAGTTTCTTGACGGTGATGATCCTACCCGCGAAGGCTGCATGCTTCTCGACGTGCGCATGTCTGGGCTGTCCGGTCCCGAGCTTCAGACAAGACTCGCGAAGATGAAGTGTGATCTGCCGATCATCTTTCTGACGGCTCACGGCGAAGTCCGCATGGCGGTGGAGGCCGTGCAGGCAGGGGCCCTCGACTTTCTCGAAAAGCCTGTCGATGCCGAAGCGCTTCTGCCGCTTCTCGCACGAGGGTGTGAACTTCATAGGCGGAGAAGGGCTGTCGCAAGGGATCTGAAGCGGGCTGAGGTTCTCTGGAACGAACTCACTGATGCGGAACGGCGGACGGCAGAGCTTGTCGCCAAGGGGCTCCCCAACCGGCAGGCGGCTGAAATTCTGGGCCTTTCGGAGGACACCGTCAGAAGCCGAAGGGCGTCAGTGTTCGGAAAGCTTGAGCTTCACAATGCAGCAGAACTCTCTGAGTTTCTGCATGACATGGCGGAGCTCAGAACTGAGGCACACTGGTGGAGGACGGCAGAATGAGGAGGCGGACTTTGTGCGCGGCGAGCGCGCTTGCCATGATGACTCCTATCCCTGTGAGCGCGTTTTCGTTCGCGGAAGACGAATTTGACGTCGTGGTGGCGGGGGCTGGCGGTGCGGGGCTTGCCGCCGCACTTTCAGCCGCCGAGCAAGGAGCGTCGGTGCTGCTTGTCGAGAAGATGGCGGCGATCGGCGGCAACACGTTGCGTGCAAGCGGTCTGTTCAATGCGTCTGATCCTGCCCGTCAGGAGCCGATGGGTATCACGGACTCCCCTTCCTGGCACTATGAACAGACGATGGCGTCAGGACACGGCCGAAACGACCCGGCTGTTGTGAGGCGCTTCGTGTGCGAAGCGTTGCCAACCTTGAAGTGGCTTGAGTCTCTTGGCGTTCGATTCATGCCCGAAACTGTCGCCACCTGGGGCGCAGAATGGCCGCGCGGCCACAAGCCCACGCAACCGAGGGGGCAGGCCTACATCCGGACGCTTTCCTCGGAGTGCATAAGGCGTGGCGTAAAGATCCGCACAAGATGTGCCATGACGAGGGTTCTAATGAAGAACGGACGAGCAGCAAGCATCGAAGTCGAGGATCTTTCCTCCGGAAGAGGGAAGGACAAGATGATCTTTCATGCCAGAAAGGCCGTCATTCTGACGGCGGGAGGCTTTGCGGCGAATCCTGAACTGGTGGAAAGCTACAGGGCTGACCTTGCTGGCATTCCTACGGACAACAATCCAGGAAGTACGGGCGAGGTCATGCTTGAGGCGATAAGGGCTGGTGCCGCTTCGAACGCGCTCGAATGCATTCAGTGCGTGCCGGGCGCCCCTGAAGGACGGGGCTGACTTGATCTGGACGCGGGCCGTGTTCTGATGGTGGATGGCGGAGGACGCCGCTTTATTGACGAGGATGGCTCGCGTGACGGACTCGCGAAGGCGATACTCGCCAGACCCAGAGGGTCCGTCTGGATGGTGACAGACGATGGCGCGGTCAAAGCCATGGATCTTATCAGCAGAAAGGACGTCTACAGAGGGTTGCAGACGGGCGACGCGCTCCGTGCCGATTCCTGGGACGCATTGGCTCTACTGATGGGGGTCGATGCAGATGCGCTCAAGGACAGTGTCCGTGTTTTCAACGTCGAAGCAGGCATGGGCGGCGGCAAGTGCGCGCGTGTACGCTGCCTGCAGCTGTCGGAGCCGCCCTATTGGGCGTCAAGAGTCGTCCTCAATATTCACACGACGATGGGAGGACTCGTCATTACGCCTGACGCACAGGTTGTTGGACTCGACGGCAAGCCGGTGACCGGACTCTTTGCAGCCGGGGAGATCACAGGAAGCGTGCACGGTGAAAACCGCATGGGCGGCAATGGCATCGCCGATGCGCTGACTTTCGGTCGGATTGCGGGAAGGACGGCGGTTCTCAAGCGTTGAGATCACTTTTTGTCAGTCTTGTCAAGATCCCGATGTGCTTTAGATTCCGTCGGGAGGAGCCTATAGTCGATTTCAAGCGATGCGGGAGCACAACCGCATCGGGACCATAAAGACTAATGGAGAACAGGCAAATGACTACCTCTCGTCGTGAATTCTTCAAGACCGCCGCCATGGGAGCGGTTGGTGCAGGTGCTGCATTCGGCACGGTTGCCGCTGAAGCCAAGGCTGCGGCCCCCTCCAAGTACGACATCATCATTTTGGGCGCTGGTTGTGGCGGCCTCACCTGTGCCGTGCGCGCGGCTGAAAACGGCCTCAAGCCGCTTCTTCTTGAAAAGATGGCCATGCCTGCGGGCAACACGATTTATGCTGCGGGCTTCCTCCTTGGCGTCAACACCTCCTTCCAGAAGGCCAAGAATGTTCAGGGCGATTCCGCCGAACAGTTCCTCAAGGACTGGATGAAGGTCACGCAGGGCAAGGCTGATGAAAAGCTCGCTCGTGTTGTTTGCGAAAACGCCGATGCCACCCTTGAATGGCTTCACGGTTATTGCGGCATCAACTTTGCGGCTGGTTCCAAGCTTGTCTGGCCGATGCTTTCCCGCGCACATCTCGTTGTTGGCGAACACAAGCCGGGTGGCGGCGAGCTGGCCCTGACGCTCATGAAGAAGGCCAAGGAGCTTGGTGTCGAGATCCGCTTCAATACGAAGGCCGTGGCACTGCTTTCCGATGAAAAGACGGGCGCCGTGAACGGCGTGCGCGTCAAGACGAAGGAAGGCCTCTCCGAAATTCATTCGAAGTTCGGCGTCGTGTTGGCCACGGGCGGCTTCTCCGCCAATCAGGCTATGGTCACGCAGTACATCGGTTCGGGTGGGGCCAAGATGCCGATCCGCGGTTCGCGCATCATCGCAGGTGAGAACATCAATCTTGCGCTCCCGTTCATGCCGAAGATCGTCAACGTTGACCAATACCACTGCGGTCCGATCTACGGTCCGACCGGCGCGAACCCGCTCAACATTGTCAATAACGGCATCTGCGTCAATGACAAGGGCGAACGCTTCACGGACGAAGGCCAGACCTACGTGCAGATGTCTCGAGACGTTGCGGCCATGACCAAGGCCAACTGGGCGTACATGATCGTCGACCAGACGGGACATGACGTGCCGATTCTTGCCAATGACTGGGAATCCTACAAACGCACCAAGGCTCCCGTATACGTCGGTCAGACGCTTGACGAAGCGGCCGAAAAGGCAGGTCTTCCCGTTGACGCCGTCAAGGCCACTGTCAAGGCTTACAACGAGGCGATCGCTGCGGGCAAGGGCAAGACCCTGACGCCGGGCAACACCCTGCCGAAGGCACGCACGGTTGAAAAGGCACCGTTCTATATCGTTCCCTTCCAGGGGGGCATGACGGCTACTTTCGGCGGTCCGCTCATCAACGTCAAGGGGCAGGTGCTCGATACGGAAAACCACGTTATCGATGGTTTGTTCGCCATTGGCAACGCTGCGGGCGGTCTCTTCTACGACAACTACATTGGCGGCGCTCAGCTTACGAGTGCGGCGGTGTACGGCATCGTGGTCGCCGATTTTGTCAAGGCGGCCAAGACTCCCGCCGGCAAATGAACGGCTTCAGATGAACTGAGCTACCACAACGGCTGTTGCTCTTGAGATGAGCGCAAGCATGCCGCTCTCATAAAGGGGACTCCTTTGCAAAAGAGGAGTCCCCTTGTTGCCTGATGCTCCCAGCTTCGCGGACGGCGATTTGCAGGATTTCTAAATCAGAATCATTGTCATTGGCCTAAGTGTTCGCGTATGATTGAAGAACGGCCTCCAGTCGGAGGGTTGACTGAACCATTTGCGGAGAGACAAAAGAATGTTCAAGAAGACTATCGCCATGACCGGCGCTGCGGCGCTTTTGGCCCTGGGCCTGACGGGCTGCGGTGCAACTCTAGGCGGATGCGCCCAGTCCGAGGAGGCTGCCGCGTCCGCAGACAACCAGCTCTGCGTAATTCCGCGCACGCCGACCCCGCAGCTGCTTGAGGCCGTGTCCGCGGGGTTGAAGACTGCGGGCTATGAAGTCAAGGTCCTGCCCGAAGACGCCAAGACCGACGCCTGTGATCATTGTGTGCTCTACGGCCTCATGCTCAACGAGAAGCGCGACGGCGTGAAGGCCTTCGTCTTCCAGAGCTTCAAGAACGGTCAGCCTGAGCTTGCCGCCAACGCTCCCGTTGAAAACAACCAGGTGAACCTGCAGCATGTCGCGCAGTATGCGGTCGAGTTTGCAGCGGCGCTCAAGAAGAATGCTGAGGCGGATGGCACTCCTGCGGCTCGGTAATTCCTCTCTCCGGAAGAACAGCGGCATCCGGCAGGCTTGCGGGTCTGCCGGATGTTTGTTTTGGCTAGCGGACAAATACGTTACGGGATGCGTTCCGGGGCTGTTCTCAGCGCCTCGGCGTGTAAAATGCCTGCCTTGTACAAACACCGCTTTTCCTGCTCCTTTCTCATGTCCGCCTCCCACATTCCCCATCATGTCGCGATCATCATGGACGGCAACGGCCGCTGGGCCAAGTCGCGTCTGCGTCCGAGGACAGAGGGGCACAGGCAGGGCGTCGAGGCGCTCAACCGCGTGGTGGAGGCGGCCGCCAGGGCAGGCATCGAACGCCTGACGGTATTCGCCTTTTCGAGCGAAAACTGGCGCAGGCCCGCCGCAGAGGTCTCGATGCTCATGAAGCTTTTCGCACAGGCGCTCCGCCGCTGGTGCGAGCCGCTCGCCGAGGCGGGCGTCAGGCTTCGAGTCATCGGAGACAGGACGGCCTTTTCCGATACGGTTCGCGAGGCCATCGCTGAAAATGAAGCTGCCACTGCGGGTGGCACGAAGATGGAGCTCGTCATTGCGGCGAACTACGGCGGACGCTGGGACTGCTGTCAGGCGGCGTCCGAATGCGCCGCGGCAGGGCTTGAGATGACGCCAGAGAATATCGGAAGGTTCATGAGCGTGCCTGATGTCGATCTTTTGATTCGTACGGGCGGCGAATGCAGGATTTCCAACTTTCTTTTGTGGCAGAGTGCTTACGCGGAAATCTACTTCACCGATGCGCTCTGGCCCGACTTCGGCGAGGACGACTTGAAGGAGGCTCTTCGCTGGTATGAGGGGCGCGAGCGCCGCTTCGGTCGCACGAGCGAACAGCTCAGGAACGGCGGCTGAAGTCAGGGGAGCTTTCCGACTTTCCGACAACATGGATGTAGAGACGGCCTGCCTTTCAGCGGGACTTTCTTGTGCGCTCCAACCGAAGAGGCGGAAGAACGGGAGTGCTCGTCTTCGCCTGAATGCAGCCGCGTTTTCGGCTTTCTGGGTTTCGGATGCAGGACATGAGGCCTGCAGTGAGGAGCGGGCGCAGGCCTGAACAAGACGGTGTTTTCAACGCGCCCCTTTGAGGAATTCGGCCACGCGAGGTCCTGCATTGGCTAAAATGGCAGGATGCTGGCCTTTATATGAAAGGCGACACCCCCATAGACATACAACGCGCCGGTCACGAGAACCGGCCGGAGGTTCCTTCATCATGTTGCTTACGCGCGTGATCACCGCAGCCGTGCTGCTGGCCGTTCTGACGCTCTCGATCTACATTGGTCCGTTTGCCTTTGCAAGCGTCATGGCCATTGCCTTCGGCGCCACGCTCTATGAGTGGCTGCGCATCGGCGGCCTCGGTCCCCGTCCCGCTCTTCTCGTCGCCGCCGTCGAAATGGTAGTCCAGCTTTCGCTCTACTGGGCGGGTGCGCTTGACCGCATGAACTGGTTCCTGATGCTCATGAACGGCTGCGTGATGTTGGCCTGGTTCGTGATCTTCTTTGCGGAACTCTTCCATCGTGAAAACGGCTTCAAGGTCTCGCAGCGCC
>OBCT01000820.1_pt1 | contig 10270 bp, 10 predicted proteins | sample 1495981 | NCBI WGS metagenome assembly OBCT01 (sample SAMN04168658, study PRJEB22393) | human gut metagenome | biome: human gut microbiome; feature: stool | host: Homo sapiens | collected 2014-03-24
AGTATAAAACCCGAATCCTGAAGTTTTCTATTTACACAAAATTGTGGACAGTGCCGATTAAAGAGTTCTCGAAATAAAGATTATTTCGTTTGCTGATATTCGTGTGGTGTCATTCCTGTCATTCGTTTGATATTCAATTGAAAGCCGGAGTTAAGCACTCCGGCATTATTTTTATAATTGCACTTCGATATTTAATTTTCCACCAAGTCCACGTTCTACAATATCAAATAATGTTTTGAGAGTAATATTTTCTCCATCGTTTTCAACTTTTGATATGAATGTACGTTTCTTGTCAATGCGACTTGCAAGCTCTGCTTGTGTCATCTCTAATTTTTCTCTGGCACTTCGTATCTTAAAGCCAATGCGCAAAGCCTCAAGTTCTCGCTCAAGCCTGTCTCGTTCCGGTGCTCCAACTTCACCGTAATACTCATTTTTAATTTGGTCTAATGTTTTTGTATTCATTCTAAAATCTCCTTTTCTTTTTCTTTATAATAGTCGGTCATAAGCCGTTCTGCTCTTTTTATTTCTTCTGGTGGTGTTTTTTGTGTCTTTTTCTGAAAGCCACTTAACAAAACAACCAATTTATTACCGTCAAAGAAACAAAAAATGCGGAAGATATTATTGCCTAGTTGCACGCGAACCTCAAATAGTCCATTAGTACCTTCTATGTATTTTAGATATGTCGTTGGGATTCGGTCTATCTGCTCGATAATATCTAGCACTTTGATGATTTTATCGCGAACCTTCTGTGGTTGTTTCTTGAAAAAATCATCAAAATATTCTTTATATGTTATGACTTCTCTTACTTTCATTTTACAAAGGTAACTTATAAATTACATAAAAGCAATTTTAGGCTACTTTTTCTTTAATTTTTCTCATCATTTTATCCATTATCTCTTCAGAACATTTTGCCAACTCATAGAGAGTGACTGTATTCAGGAAATCCCTATCTTTGTCTTTCGAAGAAACCAAAGAAATAATGGATATGAAAAGAATGATTTTCAGTTTCTCCTTTTTACTGTATGTAGCAGGAGCGTATGCGCAGATAACATTGGAAGAATGTCAGCGGAAGACGCAGGACAATTATCCGCTGGTACATCAGTATGGTTTAGTGGAGAAGACAAAGGAATATAATCTGGAAAATGCAGCCAAGGGATATTTACCTCAATTTGCTCTTTCGGCTAAGGCCTCTTATCAGAGTGATGTGACAGAAATTCCGGCAAAACTTCCCGGAGTAGATTTAAAAGGATTGCCCAAAGACCAATATCAGGTCATGTTGGAGTTGCAACAGAAGATATGGGACGGGGGAGGAATCCGTATGCAGAAGAAGCAGACGATTGCAGAGGCTGAAGTGGAGAAAGAAAAACTGAATGTAGATATGTATGCGCTGAATGACCGCGTGAATGATCTTTATTTTGGAATTCTCCTGCTGGACGAGCAAATCAAACAGAATACATTGTTACAAGATGAGTTAGAGAGAAATTATCGTCAGATTACTGCTTATGTGGAAAATGGAATAGCCAATCAAGCTGATTTGGATGCAGTGAAAGTGGAGCAGCTGAATACAAAACAGAAAAGAGTGGATTTAGTATCATCACGTGCAGCTTATTTGAAAATGCTTTCGCTGTTGGTAGGAGAAGCACTGTCTCCGGAGACGGTGCTGGAGAAACCTGTACCTCAAAGTACGGTTTCGGCTGTCAGTGAGATTCGTCGGCCGGAGTTGGCTTTGTTTGATGCACAGGGAGCCGGACTGCAAGTGCAGGAGAAGGCTTTGAATGTGCGTCATCTTCCGCAGTTCGGACTGTTTGTGCAGGGGGCATACGGAAATCCCGGATTGGATATGCTGAAGAATGAATTCTCTCCTTATTATATGGCAGGTGTCCGGCTTTCATGGAATTTCGGTAGTCTGTATACTTTGAAAAATGACCGTCGGGTGATCGAGAAGAAAAGACAGCAACTGGATAATAACCGGGATATATTCCTTTTCAATACAAGACTGGAAATGACGCAGCAGGATCAGGCTATCCATTCTTTGGAGAAGCAAATGCGGGATGATGATGAAATTATCCGGTTGCGTACAAATATCCGTAAAGCTGCTGAAGCAAAGGTGGCAAATGGAACATTGACCGTGACTGAAATGTTACGTGAACTGACTAATGAGAGCTTGGCGCGTCAGTCGAAAGCTATGCATGAGATTCAACGGTTAATGGGAATTTATCAATTGAAATATACAACGAATGATTAATATAACTTCTCCGGGTATGAAAAGAATAACAAAAATAGGAATGTGGGGGATAACGCTGATGATGTTATCTGCCTGTGGAAATGGAACACCTGATTATGACGCAACCGGTACATTTGAAGCTACGGAAGTAATAGTGTCCGCCGAGGCTGCCGGAAAATTGCTACGACTGGAAGTAGAAGAGGGAACAAAGCTGGAAGCGGGTGAGGAGATCGGGTTGGTAGATACGGTACAATTGTATTTAAAAAAACTGCAATTGGAAGCCAGTATGAAATCGGTAGAAAACCAGCGTCCTGATCTTGCCAAACAGATTGCCGCTACCAAACAGCAAATTGTCACGGCAGAGCGTGAGAGGAAACGGGTGGAAAACTTGCTTGCTGCAGGTGCGGCCAATCAAAAACAACTGGATGATTGGGACGCGCAAGTCAAATTACTCGAACGACAGCTCGTTGCACAGGAATCATCGTTGCGTAATAGTACGAATAGCCTTACAGAACAAGGCAATTCGGTTGCTATACAGGTAGCGCAAGTGGAGGATCAGTTAGCTAAATGTCATGTTCAGTCACCTATCGCAGGTACAGTATTGGCTAAATATGCGGAAACCGGTGAATTGGCGGCGATAGGCAAGCCTTTATTTAAGGTGGGCGAAGTGGAACGTATGTATTTAAGGGCTTACATCACTTCCGAACAGTTGTCAAAAGTGAAACTGGGAGATCAAGTGACTGTGTATGCTGACTATGGCAACTTGGAGCAGAAAGCTTATCCGGGGGAAGTGACCTGGATTTCCGATCGTTCGGAATTCACTCCAAAAACAATTCTGACGAAGAATGAACGTGCTAATCTGGTATATGCAGTGAAGATTGCGGCGAAGAATGACGGAGCGTTGAAGATTGGTATGTATGGCGGAGTAAAATTAAAGAATGAAGATTAAAAATTAAAGTCAGGGAGATGGAGAAGGATGTACCCATAGTGGTTGTGAAAGAAGTCGGCAAGAGCTATGGAACGGTGGAAGCGCTGAAAGAGGTTTCTTTTGTGGTAGAACGGGGAGAGATCTTTGGGCTGATAGGTCCTGACGGTGCCGGTAAGAGTACCTTATTCCGTATTCTGACTACTTTGCTGCTGGCAGATAAGGGAACGGCCACGATCGGCGGACTGGATGTGGCAACAGACTATAAACAGATTCGTACGAAGGTGGGATATATGCCCGGTCGTTTTTCACTTTACCAGGATCTTTCAGTAGAGGAGAATCTGGAGTTTTTCGCTACCGTATTCCATACGACTGTTCAGGAGAACTATGATTTAATTAAAGATATCTATCAGCAGATAGAACCGTTCAGGAAAAGAAGGGCAGGAGCTTTGTCGGGTGGAATGAAGCAGAAACTGGCATTGAGTTGTGCTTTGATCCATAAACCGGATATTTTATTTCTGGATGAACCCACTACCGGAGTGGATCCTGTGTCGCGCAAGGAATTTTGGCAAATGCTTCGTAACTTGCGGGAACAGGGTATTACCATTGTTGTTTCTACTCCCATCATGGATGAAGCCCGGCAATGTGACCGGATTGCTTTTATCAATCATGGAAAGATTCATGGCATTGATACCCCCGAGCGTATTCTTCTGCAATTTGCATCCATCCTTTGCCCGCCTTCTTTGGAACGGGAGGAGGTGAGACATGAAACCGCTCCGGTCATTGAAGTGGAGCAGCTGACAAAGTGTTTTGGCAATTTTACAGCGGTAGATCATATCTCCTTTCAGGTGAACCGGGGAGAGATATTTGGCTTTCTGGGTGCTAATGGAGCCGGAAAGACTACGGCCATGCGCATGCTTTGCGGATTGAGCAAACCGACATCGGGCATCGGAAAGGTGGCAGGATATGATATTTTCCGGGAAGCTGAACAAGTAAAGAAGCATATCGGCTATATGAGTCAGAAGTTTTCGCTGTATGAAGATTTGAAAGTGTGGGAGAATATCCGTCTGTTTGCTGGGATTTATGGGATGAAAGAGCAAGAGATAGAACGGAAGACAGAAGAATTGTTGGATTGCCTGGGGCTTGCTGACGAGCGGGATACTTTGGTGAAGAGCCTTCCGGTGGGGTGGAAGCAGAAATTAGCTTTTTCAGTTTCAATCTTCCATGAGCCGAGAATTGTTTTTCTGGATGAGCCGACGGGTGGAGTAGATCCCGCTACGAGAAGGCAGTTCTGGGAATTGATTTATCAGGCAGCCGACCAGGGAATCACCATATTTGTTACTACCCATTATATGGATGAAGCGGAATATTGTAACCGGATATCTATCATGGTGGACGGTCAGATTAAAGCTCTTGATACACCTGCCCGTCTGAAGCAGCAATTCGGTGCGGAAACGATGGATGATGTTTTTCAGCAATTAGCCCGCGGTGCGGTGCGCAAAGCAGATTGATTATGAGACAGTTTATAGCTTTTGTAAAGAAGGAATTTTATCATATTTTCCGTGACCGGCGAACCATGCTGATTTTGTTGGGGATGCCGGTTGTACAAATTATACTATTCGGTTTTGCCATCAGTACAGAGGTGAAAAATGTCCGGTTGGCGGTGCTCGATCCTTCTAATGATGTGGTGACACGAAAGATAATTGATCGTTTGGACGCCAGTGAGTACTTCACCGTTACTGCACGTTTTCATTCGCCCCAGGAAATGGAAGCTGCTTTTCTGAAGAATAAGGTTGATATGGCGATTGTTTTTAGCGAACGTTTTATAGATGATCTCTATACGGGTGATGCTCGTGTGCAGCTGGTAGTAGATGCGACAGATCCGAATATGTCGACTTCGCAGGTTAATTATGCAACGGGAATTGTTTCTATGGTAGGTCAGGAAATGATGCCGCCCAATATGTCGGCTGCCCGTTTAACGTCGGATATAAAACTGTTGTATAACCCGCAAATGGAGAGTGCTTATAACTTTGTTCCGGGGGTAATGGGGTTGATCCTGATGCTGATTTGCGCTATGATGACCTCGATTTCCATTGTTCGTGAAAAAGAGACGGGGACCATGGAGGTATTACTGGTTTCGCCTGTGAAGCCACTATTTATTATTTTGGCAAAGGCTGTGCCTTATTTTGTGTTGTCGTTTGTCAATCTGATAACAATTCTTTTACTTTCGGTCTTTGTGCTGGATGTTCCGGTAGTAGGAAGTTTATTCTGGTTGATAACCGTCTCTTTGTTGTTTATCTTCGTATCCTTGGCGTTGGGCTTATTGATTTCATCAGTCACGCGTACACAGGTTGCGGCCATGCTGGTTTCCGGTTTGATGTTGATGATGCCCACGATGCTTTTATCGGGGATGATTTTCCCTATTGAGAGTATGCCGTTGATACTTCAGTGGATTTCGGATATACTTCCGGCACGCTGGTATATTCAGGCTGTGCGAAAGTTGATGATTGAAGGAGTGCCTGTTGTATTGGTATATAAGGAGATTGGTATCTTATTATTGATGGCGACGGTACTTATTACGGTTAGTATCAAGAAATTCAAGTATAGATTGGAGTAGATAAGAATAATATGTTAATGTGCCAATTGGCTGTGTTATACTACATGGCATTGACATATAAACATATCAGCAATTTGAAGAATTATTTATGATAAAGTTCCTGATAGAAAAAGAGTTTAAACAATTGCTTCGCAATTCGTTTCTTCCGAAATTGATTCTTGTATTTCCATGCATGATTATGCTATTGATGCCTTGGGCGGTAAATCTGGAAATCAAGAATATACAGCTGAATATTGTGGATAATGACCATTCGGCTATTTCACAACGTTTAGTGAATAAGATTGCTGCCTCCACTTACTTTCGCTTGGTAGAAGTACCGGCCTCGTATGAAGAAGGTCTTCGAAACATTGAAATTGGAACGGCTGATATTGTGATGGAAATTCCAAGGCATTTGGAACGGGATTGGATGAATGGAGAGGATGTTCATATATTGATAGCGGCCAATGCCGTGAATGGAACGAAAGGCGGTCTGGGCAGTTCTTATTTGTCTTCTATCATTAATGATTATGCAGCCGAACTACGTTCGGAACATCCCGAAGCAGCTACCGTTTCCGGCACTTTCCCTTCCATACAGGTTGATACGCAGGGATTATTTAATCCGAATCTAAACTATAAGCTCTATATGATTCCGGCATTGATGGTCATGTTGTTGACTTTGATTTGTGGTTTCCTGCCTGCGTTGAATGTGGTTAGCGAGAAGGAAGTGGGGACAATAGAACAAATCAATGTGACTCCGGTTCCGAAGTTTGTTTTTATTTTGGCAAAGCTCTTGCCTTATTGGCTGATTGGTTTTCTGGTGCTGACGGTGTGTTTCATATTAGCCTGGTTAATTTATGGCATAGTACCTGTCGGGCATTTTCTGTTGATTTACTTTTTCGCGGTTCTTTTTGTTCTGGTGATGTCCGGCTTTGGACTAGTCATTTCCAACTATTCAGCAACGATGCAGCAATCAATGTTTGTTATGTGGTTCTGTTTGTTGGTGGTGATTTTGATGAGCGGTTTGTTTACCCCCATTAGCAGCATGCCGGAATGGGCACAAATAATAACGATATTCAATCCTTTGAAGTATTTTATGGAGGTGATGCGAATGATATATCTGAAGGGGAGTGGTTTCTTTGATCTGCTGCCGCAGTTCGGAATATTGTTGCTTTTTGCAGTCGTGTTTAATAGTTGGGCGGTAATTAGTTATCGGAAGAACAACTGAAGATAATAAGGGGGCAGTCCGAAAACCCTGTGGGTATGTTATGTTAATAAGGCGGCATTGCCTGCAAAGACAATAAAAAAACAGCTCGTTTCCCTTTAAGGGAGAGAGCTGTTTTTGATCCTTTTCATCACCGTCTCCGGTGAATAGTAAGTGGTTACTGTATTACTTTATTTCGATTTGTCTATTTGGCTTCTTTACTTCTTCTTCAGAGAGTTTCGGAAGTTCGATATTTAGAACGCCATGTTCTACAGATGCAGCAATTTTTTCTTTGTCTACATTATCCGGTAGAATCATTGTTTGCTGGAACTTAGAGTATGAGAATTCGCGACGCAGATAGCGACCGTCTTTCTTTTCCTCCTTGTTTTCTGTCTTCTTCTCCATACTGATAACGAGGTTATTATCTTCATCAATGCGAACATTGAAATCATCCTTCGTCATACCCGGAGCAGCCAATTCCACTTTGTATTCTTTTTCTGTTTCCAAAACATTAATTGCAGGTGCAGTAGCATTTGCTTTTACCATCCAATCGTTATCAAAGAAATCATTAAAGATACTTGGTAACCAACTTTGAGTTCTTCTAACAGGCATCATAATTTTAGTCTCCTATCTTTAAGTTAAACATTCAGTTAATTATTCTTGAACTTCGGTTTTTTCACTTCTGATGATACCGGTTGTCCCGGTTTCCATCGTCTGCTCTCGAACCGTTGTTCGCTTCTATAAGTGCAAACCTTATGCCAAGTGATTTTTGAGACTAAAATTGTCTATTTGTCATTATAATAATGCCAATTTTGCAATAATGATGACAAAATGTATTTTGTTTTTATTTATTTTATATAAGATAGATATTAATTTGATAATATGTCTATTTCTTCTCGATTAGTTTGAATCTCATTCTTAATGTTTGCCTTTCTTCGTCATAGTCATAGCTAATGATTTTGAAAGTTCCCATTTCAGAAGTATTTGATACATGCAATCCGATACAGGCGCAGGCGTCATAATCTCCAATGCGGACAATGCGAAGGGTAGGACTTGCGTCAGCAGGTAGCTTGCTTAAATCTACGATGTCTTTGGCCTGTTCATGTGTCATATACTCAACAGTCACAGGTAGGTTTTGACTGATTGCTTCATTTACTATCTCTTCAATTGACTGAATTTGTTCTGCTGTCGGACATGACGAAAGTATATAATCACATTTGCTCTTTTTTCTTTCGATGTGGGCATTGCGAGAACGTGGACAGCCGAAGGTTTTTACCATGGTTGCATTGAGTAAATGCTCTGCTGTATGCATAGGAGGATACTCCTGCTTGTTGTGGTCGTTGAGTTGAATTTGTTGTTCCATAAATTATTTCAATAACTTTTTATTTTTGATATCTTCTAGTATGCTCATTTGTTGAATTGCTATTTGATTTAATTTGATAAGTCTGTCTTTGGGTGTCAAACCTTCATTTATGAAAACGGCATTTAAATTTTCCATGTTTGATAAGCAGATAAGTTCATTGATTGAGGCATAATCACGAATATTACCTTTTAAATTAGGGTGTGTATCACGCCATTCTAAGGCTGTCATTCCAAACATGGCTACATTAAGGATATCAGCTTCGCTGGCATAAATCATGGATGCTTGCTGTGGAGTGATTTCTTGAGGGATAAGATGCTGCTTGATTGCATCAGTATGAATATGATAATTAATTTTAGATAGTTCTCGTTTTGCTGACCAACCAATTTGAGCTTGCTCTTGCTCTTTGAGACGTTGGAATTCTTTTACTATATATAACTCAAATTCAACAGAAATCCAACTTGCAAATTTGAATGCAATATCTTTGTGAGCAAAAGTGCCACCATATCTTCCGGATTTGGATATGAGTCCAATAGCACAGGTCGTTTCTATCCATTTTTGAGGAGAAAGAGTGAATGCATTTAAACCTGCTTCTTTTCTAAACCCCTCGAATTCGAGGGGTTTAAAATGGGGGTTATATAATATTTCCCATAATCCTAGATATTCAATAGTCATTCTATTACGTAGCCAGTTGGCAATAACAGTATTAGCATCTGTTGTCTTGTATTTAGCTATGTCGGTTAAAGAAATATAATCTGTATCGTTGATCTTTAAGATAGTAACGTCTGTGGTCTGAACTGTAATCTTTGCCATATTCTGATTTTTCAGTAAAGGTAAAGTTATATTTGGGAATAAAGAAATGTATATCACTTTTTATTCAAGGTATGTTAAACTCACTTCTAATATATAGGCATAAAAAAAGGAGCAACGCCTTGCTCCAACCTTTGTTAACCTTAAATCTAATACTATGAAAAACACAGTGCAAAGATACGGACTCCTGGGAAATTAGCAAATAATCCAAGTAAAATAGCATGTTATATAACATAGATTAAGAAAAACATCTTTCGTCTTAACGGTTATTCGATATTTTGGGCGTCTATGTATGGAGTTTTTTTTATCTTTGTGCAAAATATCATATTACTAATACTTAATATAAACATGGATAAAAGAAGATTGAGCCAATGGATGTTATTGGCTGTTGTTTGCTTGAGTTTCTCAATAGGAGAAAGCTATGCACAGAAAAATGATTTTGGAAATTTAGCTCGTTATTCAAAACAAAATGCTGCACTTCCAAAGGCGACGAAGAAAGACAAACGAGTTATTTTTATGGGAAATTCCATTACGGAGGGCTGGGTACGTACTCATCCGGACTTTTTCAAATCAAACGGTTATATCGGCCGTGGAATCAGTGGGCAGACTTCCTATCAATTCTTGTTGCGTTTTCGGGAAGATGTGATTAATCTTTCTCCTGCTTTAGTGGTGATTAATGCCGGAACAAATGATGTCGCCGAAAATACACAAACTTATAATGAAGATTATACATTCGGAAACATCGTTTCTATGACAGAATTGGCAAAAGCAAATAAGATAAAAGTGATTCTGACTTCCGTATTGCCTGCCGCTGCATTTAAATGGAGAATGGAAATAAAAGATGTTCCACAGAAAATTAAATCTTTAAATGATCGGATAGAGGCTTATGCAAAAGCTAATAAAATTCCGTTTGTTAATTATTATAAGGCAATGGTGGATGAAAATCAGGCCTTGAATCCCCAATATACTAAAGATGGAGTTCATCCGACAGGCGAGGGGTATGATATTATGGAGCCGTTGATTAAGAGTGCGATAGAGAAAGCACTCTAAGGTTTATTGATGTAAATTTTGAAATATAAATGCTGTCTGATAATCAAGTTGGGATATTCAGTAAATGTTCCTCTTTCTAAAAAATCAAGAGAAAAGCTTTGCTT
>OBCT01000824.1_pt1 | contig 10185 bp, 12 predicted proteins | sample 1495981 | NCBI WGS metagenome assembly OBCT01 (sample SAMN04168658, study PRJEB22393) | human gut metagenome | biome: human gut microbiome; feature: stool | host: Homo sapiens | collected 2014-03-24
CGGTCGGCAGACGGATTTTTTCATTTTGGGGCTTGACTTTTAATAGTTAGTCTCCAAATTTTTGCAAACAAAAAAGACCCCATCGGGTCTTGCGTTACGAATCAGCGTTCGTTGTGGCGCTGCTGCTTTTTCTGCCACGCATCCAAAAGCTGAATGATTTTTTCTTCCATTTGCCGAGGCGTATAGCTGCGTGGAAAGTATTTTCGCAGGATGTCGTTTTTGATAGTTACGGTGTCCTGCTCACTCTTCTTTTCCTGCCCCAAAATATCAAACGCCTTTTCATAGGTGAACTCACCACACTGCGCCATCTTCTTTAGTTGCTGAGCCTGCGATACAGATGGGGCATTTTGGGTACCATCCATGGCTTCTAAAAAATCCCGCTGTTGGCTTTCGTCCAGATAGGACAGTTCCACAGCGGGATTGAAGGAGATCTTCTTTTCGTCTACCATGTCCAGCAGTTCCGGGATGAGGTTGGTCAGACGGATAAAGCGCCGTACCTGATTTCTACTGTCGCCAGCTTCCTGACCAACAATATCGGCAGCTTCCAACTTCCGCCCAACTTGGGCGGAAGTTAAATCTGACCTAGCACCTTGATTTTTTATCGCTTCCAGCTTCATTTTGTAGGCAAGAGCCCTCTCACTGGGCAGGATGTGTTCACGTTGGAGATTGCTGTCCACCATCAATATCACAGCAGCATCGTCCGACATCTGCCGCACGATAACCGGCAGAGTATCCAGCCCGGCAAGTTTAGCAGCATACTGACGGCGGTGCCCGGAGATGATCTCATAGCCGTCACCGTCCGGGCGGGGGCGGGCGATCAGCGGAGCCAGCACACCGTACTGAGCAATGCTCTCTACTGTCCGGGTCATAGCTTCATCGTCCAGCACCTTGAAGGGGTGGTTCTTGAAAGGGAACAGCTCTCCAATGGGGATCTGCTGCACCTGCTCCCGCTGCTGTTCCTGTCGGGATTCTTCCGTGGAGAAAATGTCATCTGCCCCTTTCAGCGACACGTTTAAGCTGTTTTTCGGCATCAGCCAGCACCTCCTTCGTCAGAGATTGGTAGGCTTCTGCCACCTTGCCTTTGGGGTCGTGCTGGAAAATGCTTTTGCCAACGGCACTGATCTCCGCAGCACGGACAGATCGGGGAATGGTCTGGTCAAACACTTTGATCTTGCTGCCGTAAGCACCTCGAATCAGGTTGTCAATCTGCTGTCCGTAGTTGGTGCGGCTGTCGGTCATAGTCAGCAGGATGCCCTCAATTTTCAATTTGGGGTTGATCTGCCGTCGGACCTTCTGCACGGTCTGCAAAAGCTGTTCCAGACCTTTCGCAGACAGGTACTGCGCCTGCACGGGAATCAGGGTGGTGTCCGCCGCTGCCAAGGCATTGACGGTCAGCATCCCAAGGGAAGGAGTGCAGTCCAGCAGAATGAAATCATATTCGTGCTTTGCTCCTTCCAGCACCTGCTTGAGCATCTTTTCCCGGTTCATGCAGTTGACGAGAGACACTTCCAGCCCTGCCAGTTCGATGTTCGCCGGAATCAGGTCAACGCCCTCCGCATGGTGCAGAACGCCTTCACCGGGCGGAATGCTCTGGTCGTTTATGGCTTTCTGCATCAGGGTGGAAAGGGTGGTGGGCAGTTCATCGGGCTGCTGCCAGCCCATGCTGATGGTCAAGCTGCCCTGCGGGTCAGCGTCCACCAACAGGACTTTCTTACCTTCCATCGCCAGCCCAATGCCAAGATTTTCACAGGTGGTGGTCTTGCCAGTGCCGCCTTTCTGGTTGACGATGGCTACCGTGGTTGCTTTCTTTGAAATTTTTATCACCTCCGCATCGCTAAGTCGTGGTTGGTTTGGTTCTGGTAGGAAAGCTGCATTGTAGTCGGTGCGTTATACAGAGAAGCGAGCAGATATTGTTTCATGTTCCTGATGGGGCTGCTGTTCTCTGCAAGGCACTTCAGCACAAAGCGGATATGGTCGGCGTTCAGCTTCATAAAGCGACTGCGTACCACCTCGGCGGGCTTATCGTCCCCGGCAATGTGCAGCAACTTGCGGTTGGTGGCACAGGTGTCCACCAACAAATCTACGATCTGATAGATGGTGTCCTCATCATCCGGGCAGAGCCGGAGCAGAAGGTCTATCTCCAAAGACTGAGAAAAATATTCTTCCAGTTGGGTGCGTTTGCTCATCCCATCCGCTTCTTCAGAATAGAATGGATCAGTCTCACTCATTTCAGTATCATTCTCTTTAGTCTTATTACATCGTGATTTTGAAGGGTCTTGACTTGCGTTTTTGAAGCCTCCAGAATCGTGAAAATCACGATTCTGGAATATTGATTTTGACGATTCTGCCGAAAAGTTCTTCACATATACCAAACTTGGCTTTCCCAGACCTCTGCGTTTTCGTTCAATCAGACCAAACTTTTCGAGTTCCCGGAGCAGCTTGGTCGCTTTGTTGTCTGCGCAACACAACGCCCTCTTGACATCCTCTATCGAGAAGATAATGAACACCAGGTTCTGCTCGTCCAGCCAGCCGTTTTTCACGGACAGGCTCATGCGGTCAAGCAGGATACCGTACAGGGTCTTGGCATCGGTTGACAGGCTCTGGAACCGTGGCTCCTGAAACAGAGCCTTTGGAATGCGGTAGAAGGAGAACAGCTCTCCGGCTTGTCCGTAGAAGTAGTCAAGGGTCATGTGGCTTTTTCAACGTTTTACTCCAGCTTGTGTTCAAAAAATCGACCGCCTTTCATTTGAAAATAAAAAGCGCACTCTTTTCTTATTGAAAAGTGGTGCGCTATGTAATATAATGGTTGTATAATTTAGCTATCCAAAAGATAGTCGATGAGATATTCTTTCGGAATCATGAAAGATCGTCCGACTTTCAGGCAGCGAATTCTATGTTGATGGATTCTTCTGATGATGGCAGTCTGGCTTTTGAAACCGAGTAAAGTTGTTGCTTCTTCGACAGACAGCACATCAGGATAGTTCACAAATAATTTTTTATAATACTCTTTTGCTTGATTTTGATTCATTATCCTTGACTTTCCTTTCGTTTTGTGCCTAAGCAGAGGAGCGTTTTGCCCTGCATCCCTCCTGAACATCCCTCCAATTTCCATTTGGGCGGTCCAAACCGAAAAAACAGAGTAGGGGGAAAACGCATCGAAAAATCGTGGATATTCCAAATTATTGTTCGTTGAGGCGTGAATTTTGCCTTTGCACAGTGGGAACCAGATATCACTAGATATCACTGGATGACACCAGATGGAAGATGAGGACAAAAACTCAAAATCCCTTGTGCTAATAACACGTGTGGGTTCGACCCCCACCACCGGCATTGAAAAGTAGCTTAGAATCGTAAGATTTTAGGCTGCTTTTCTTTTTTATCCCCCGCATCCGGCTCATTCTCACACTTTTGTCTCCTCCGGGAAGATCCAGACGATGGCATTGGCAGAAGATACCTTACTGGAGAAATCCAGATGTATATAAATGTTGCTTGTTGTGCTGATGCCGCTGTGACCGAGCCACTCTTGGATTTCCTTCAGGCTCACGCCATTGGCATAGAGCAGGCTGGCGCAGCTATGCCGTTACGGTATAATAACGACAAACAGAAAAAGCCTTTATTTTCAAGGGGTTTGAGCGTTTGTCGTCTTTTATTCAATTCCTTTTCCAAGTTGAAAATTGACGAAAACTATAAAGAAAAAAGGAGGCTGTTTTATTAACGACAAAATTTAATAGTGCCAGCGGTCCGGCTTTATGTCTGACCGCTGGTTGCCGTGGGCGTTTCACTTTTATAGGTGGACGCCCTTTTTTCATACTCATTTTCGAGAGAAAGGAGATCCACATGGAATTAAACGAAATGGAAAAAAAGCTGCTCTTTCAAGTGGAGGGCGATTATCAGACAAAGATCCTGAATGAACTTTATATGACCGTGCGGTATTCAAATAATTCCGAACAGCGGGAGGCGGCAGAAGGTCTTATGGCAAAACTTCGTGTTCTGTCAAATGCAGAGTGCATGGACTTGGTAAAAGATATTCAGAAGAATTACCGTCTGCCCTATCCAGCCCGGACGATTGGAGAAAAGATCGCCGAGGCCAGACAACAATCAGGGGCAGAAAAATTGAAGGGGCATGACATCATGGCACTTGAACGCTTTGATCCAGAAGTAAAGCACATGATCGTCTTTGATGTATTGTCTTACGATTCCCCTGTTGGCGACAAAGGCGATAAGATGCGCTTGTTCCTTACAGATGCCGGCTATCAGAAATTTTTAGAGAGCCAGGAACGGGGCGAAGTGAAACTGAAAAACCATGCGAAGGTCTCTGACGGTCATCTCCATTATGACCGCAGGGATCATGCCTTGTAACGGAATAGTCGAAGAAAGGAGGCGGTACAATGGCAGTATTCCGTGTAGAGAAAACAAAGGACTTTACGATAATGAGCAATCACCATCTGCGCAATACGGAGTTGTCCTTAAAGGCAAAGGGGCTTTTATCACTTATGTTGTCGCTGCCGGAAGATTGGGATTATACCACAAAGGGACTCGCCCATATCTGCAAGGATGGTGTGGATTCTATCACTACTGCCCTGAAGGAACTGGAGCGGCATGGTTATCTCACCAGACAGCGCCTCCGCTATGATAACGGGCAGTTGGGAGACATTGAATATACGATCCATGAGCAGCCTGTAAGTACCGAAAACACAGGGCTTTCACCTAAACGGGAAAATCCAAGACAGGTAAAACCAGAACAGGCAAAACCTAAACAGGCGGAACCTGAACAGGAAAATCCGGCACAATTAAATACTAATCCATTAAGAACAAAAAAATCAAAAAAAGATAAATCAATAACTTATCCATCAATCTATCCGGCAGAGCCGGAAGCGGCAAACCGCACGGATGGGATGGATCGGATAGAGCTGATAGAAGCCTATCGTGAAATCATCAAAGAAAATATCGAATATGACTTACTGGTCTTACGGTATGGCAGGGAACGTCTGGACGAAACCCTTGAACTTATGCTTGAAGTGATTTTGTCGAAACGCCCTTACATACGCATCGCCGGAGATGATTTTCCGCGGGAGATCGTCAAGAGCCGGTTCCTGAAGATCAATTCCGGTCACTTAGAGTATGTCTTTGACTGTATCGACAAGAACACGACGAAGGTCGGAAATATCAAAGCATATCTGCTGGCGGCGCTGTATAATGCCCCGGCTACAATGGACAGCTATTACCGTGCCGAGGTCAATCACGACCTGTACGGCTGTTAGGCACCTTTGGGTGTCTTTTTTCATTTCATCACAGGAAGGAGGCAAAGCACAATGAAAAGAAACACTGTGCCGGTACTATGCCCGGCGTAACCAAAGAACAGATTCAGGCAGCGCGGGAAGCTGACTTGTTTACTTACCTGCAATTCCATGAACCCGGCGTGCTGAAACAGGATGGACCTAATTTCCGGCATAAGGAGCATGACAGTCTGGTATATGTGACCGGGAAAAGGTACTGGTACTGGAACAGCCGCGGACGGAGTATCAATGCCCTGGACTACCTGATCCAGATTCGGGGATATGGTCTTGTGGATGCGGTTCATGCTCTGGTAGGTGGCGAAATCCCACAGGAACCGGCTTACCGAAGTACGGCAGAAATACAGGTATCAAAAGAGCCGGAAAAGAAAACATTCGCTCTCCCCTGGGCCAGACGTTGCGCGACCGCTGCGGTCTTCTATTTGCAGAAACGGGGGATCAGCTCAGAAGTCATTCGCCAGTGTTTACAAGCCGGGATTTTTTACGAAGCCCGGTATCATGGAGAACCGGTTTGTGTGTTTGTTGGGAAAGATGATTCCGGGAAAGCGAAGTTTGCCTGTATGCGCAGTATCAGCGGCAATCTCAAAAAGGATGTCTATGGCAGCGACAAAGGATATAACTTTTGTTATCCCCCGCAAAGTCCGGGCAGCCGGCATGTGGCAGTCTTTGAAGCTCCTATTGATGCGCTTTCCCATGCGACACTTCAAGAGCTGGAGGGATGGAAATGGAATGGTTATCGCTTGTCTTTGGGCGGTACTTCCCATGTGGCGCTGACTTCTTTCCTGGAACGCCACCCGGAGATACGGCGTGTTACCCTTTATATGGACCACGACCTTGCCGGATTTGTCAATGCCCGGAAAATCAAGACCATGCTTCACGAGGATAAACGTTTCCGTCATATCCGGGTAAGTGTCAACCCTCCCCGGATGGGAAAAGATTACAATGAGAAATTGCTGCTGGTTCGGGAACAACTGCAAACCAGCCAGCACCAACGCCGCCCAAAAGAGGCGGCTGTTTCAATTTAGGGAGGATTTCAACATGAATGGATCTCAACATATCTGCTTTACAGACAGCGCCGGAAAAGCGCTGTTTTCCATTCCCGACAATGGTTTACTCTGCCTGTTCTATGGAAACGGGGACAGGCACTTTGCTGTTTGTCATCGTCTGGATGACACCCATGCAGAAATTGACGGGGTAAATTATTCGATGCCGGACTTTGCCAAAAGGATGAAACACAACCAGATCAGCTTTGCCCCGGCATAAGGCTGGAAAACAAATAACAGGAGGATTTGAAAATGAAAAAAATTGAAAATACCGCTTTGCAGATGATTGCCGAGGCTTCCCGGTGTCCAGACTACGGCCCCGATATGGTTAAATCGCTGATGAAAAAGCTGGACATGAACGAAAAGGGCTTTGCGCTTTTGATGAATGTTGCCCCATCCACAGTGCGTCTTTGGACCAGCGGAGCTGCACAGCCTTGCGGCACAGCAAAACGCCTCATGCAGATTTATGAAACCGGTCCGGAGATTGTCGGCAAGATTGCCGGCGGGCAGCTACCGGCAGATGGGAGGGATTGATTAAATGGCGGGGACAGATAGCCAGCCGTTTGCGGAAAATGAGCAGGTCAAAGAGCTGCTTCACATGAAAGGAGGAATTTGATTGAATCAGGAACCACTACCGCAGATTCATTTGATCCGCGATACAGACTTATCCGTCTTTGCGTATGAACTCCATATTTTTGCCGGAGATTTTCTTAGAGAATGCGAATTCAATATGCGTTCTCTGGCAACAAATACCGGGGCTGATTCCATTGCCATCATGGGGAAAAATCACATGTGGCTTTCCGACGCTTTGTTTGCTTATTGTTCTACGGCAGATCTTCATCAAATGATCTTAACAACGGAGTTTATCGGAGCGAGGGCTTTCCTGTTTCATACGGATCGCAGAGAGGGCGGTCACTTGTACGGAGATGTCCTGATGATGGATTTAGACACGCTGCGGCAGGATATAAAAAGAAATATCCTCTATCCCTGCGGCGTCAATATTGAACGCAAAGATGGTTCAGCGGCTACGGTCAGCCTGAAAGAATGGACTGAAATGGAGCTTTACGAAAAAGATGCTCTGAAAAGTTGGGGATTTTCTTATGCCCCGAATCAAGTTACGGAATGGCAGTACCACTATTCCACGATGTTCAGACAGTGGATGGATCAGGCATTTCGTTATATGCCCCAGGATTTAGAAGAACGCCTGAATATGCAATATATGGAGGCAGCCCAGAACCCGGATATGGATAAGTACCGCATACCACAGGGAACGGCAAAGCAGATGCTTCTTTATGACGAAGCCCCTGTGTATCGCCTTCTTCCATCCGGTTCGGAGAAAATTGCGCCCATCGCGGCAATCTCTACGGGCCTGTGGTATGAAAATTACCGGGAGTTTGCCATTGCACCGGAGGATTTAGGCGCTCTGGACAAACTGATCCGCAGGGAAACTGACCGGCTCACAGGAAACCTCCCACAACTTCACAAAAACGAAGAACGCCGCCCTGCCCCGGAGCGATAAGAATTTTACACTGACTGGAGGTGATGAAGATTGGCAGGAGTGCATGAAGATTTCGGCGAAAAGATCGGCGGTGCGAAAAAAGACCTGTGGAAAGACCGCGGGCTGTATGCAGATGATCTGGAAGCCATGAATGAGCGCGAAGCCGAAAAATTTGTGAAAAAGGATAATGTCTGGAAAAAGCCGGACTATGCAGCCATGCTGGAGGAAGGGATTCCTCTTGGCGTGGTCTATTTTATCAAAAAAGCGAGGGACGGCTTAAACGCTTCCCCTCAGTATTACCGCACGGATGACACCCCGGAAAAACGGACCGCGAGACAAAAGGAATATATAAAAACAGTCCGGGAATTGCAGACAGTGCTTTCAGATGTCCGTACTGTGGAGGATGCTGTGAGAGCCTATGACCGCTTTTTCGTTGACAATGGATATTTAGAAAAGGTACAGGGCTGGGGAAGCGGAATCCATTACCGGGCAACGAAAAAGGGACAGGACAATCCCGTGATCACAAACAAATTGTCCAATACCATGCTGATCCGCTCAGCTGAATATTTTGAGCGCAACTTTACTCAGGAAGCAAAAAAGGAACAGTTTTGTGTTTCCAAAGAGCAGAAAATACCGAAAGGTTATGCGATCCACTTCAACGACGGGAAACAGACCTATTCTAAAAATGGGGACTGGAAACCCGGTACCTACTATGTGACAAAAGGCTATTCGATACTGCGGACCAATTTTGGGACCAAAGAAGCTGCCCTGAAATGGGTGCAGGAACTTGCCAAAGGCAGGAACAAAAACGGAAAGATCCGTTTTGTCCCTCCACAGCTTGCCCATGTCAAACGTACCGGACCGGATTATCGGAATGGCGTGGAGATCACCGGACAGCATTATCTTGATACCTTTGGGTTCCGCGGCGGTGAGTTTGGAAACTGGATGAACCAGAACGACCGGCAGACCTCCCTTAACATGGGATTTGAAGCACTAAAGGATCTGGCGTCAGCCCTTAAGATCAGCGATAAAGATATTGCTTATCAGGGAACACTTGCTATCGCTTTTGGTGCAAGAGGCAGCGGCAATGCTGCAGCTCATTATGAACCTTTGCGTACAGTCATCAATCTTACAAAAATGCACGGGGCCGGTTCGCTGGCACATGAATGGTGGCATGGACTTGACGATTATCTTGGTACAAAGATGAGAGCAAAAGGGATGCTGTCAGAACAGCCCCACCTCTATGCGCCGTTCCAAAAACTCATTGACACCATGAAGTATAAACCGGAAACACCGGAACAGGCAGCAAAGCGCACGGAAGCACAAACAGAACGCACCCGGAAAAATGCGGCAAGCTGGCTGGATTCCTCGGTTCTTGCCTCCCTGAAACGGTATGGCAATGAGGAACAGATGGAAACCTACGCAGTCTTGCGGGAAGCATTTTTGTCCGGCGAACCCGGCTCTGTGGAACAGATCAGCGCATTTAAGAAGAATGTTACCGGCCGGGTAATTCCCAAAAGTGAACGGGAACGGCTGGAAATTTTTGAGCGTATGCTTTCCGGGATGCAGGCGCAGGAAGCTCCGCAGATTGGACGGACGGAAACTGATTTTTACCGTAATTCGGTACGCATGGGAAAAGAATGTGAAAAAGACGGCGGTTATTGGGACAGCAATGTGGAAATGACAGCCAGAGCCTTTGCCTGTTATATCAAGGACAAACTGCCCTACACATCGGATTATCTGGCAGGCCATGCCGACTGTGCCCTTACCCTGGTTTCCGGTAAAGACGGAGAAATGGAGGTATTGAAAGCCTTCCCTGTGGGGGAAGAACGCCGTGCAATCAACGCTGTTTTTGACGAGATCATTCAGGATTTGAAACGGGAACAGCTATTGACCCATGCCGATGTAACGCTTCCCCTCTCTGTTTCTGAACTTCGTGAGGCGGCGGACGGGCAGCTATCCATGTTCGGCGTCGGCCGTCCTTCCGTGATGGATCAGCTTGCGGCAAACAGGCCGGCAGATAAAAAATCACCGGCACAGACGTTTTCCAGAAAAAACCACGAGCCGGAAATATAGCAGGAGGTGAACAGCATTTTGGAAGAAAATAAAGATTATCATGCCTACCGGTATGGCGACCACTTGACGCCGGGATCAGAGCTTAAAATTGAACACAGCGTAGTTTGTGAAAATGTGGATATTTCTACTCTGATCACAATGGGAACCGATAGCCTGGAAGCCATGCGCCAGGGAAGTATTGACGGGGAGCAGAAAGCCTATGAAATCGTGGTGGCTGCTGCAAAACAGTGGGAACAGCAGGCAGCGGCAACACAGACGATCAACCGGGCTTTGG
>OBCT01000828.1_pt1 | contig 10163 bp, 10 predicted proteins | sample 1495981 | NCBI WGS metagenome assembly OBCT01 (sample SAMN04168658, study PRJEB22393) | human gut metagenome | biome: human gut microbiome; feature: stool | host: Homo sapiens | collected 2014-03-24
TAACGGAAATCGCACGAGATAAGACAAAAACAAAGTCGAGCTGCCGGACACTTCCCCTAATCCCTGCCTGTGAGCAGATGCTCAATAAAATGAAAAAGGAGCAGGAGCAGAATCGGAAGGTCTGCGGCAAAAGCTATTGCACCGATTATCTTGACTATATCTATGTAGACCCGATGGGAAAGCGGATTCGGCCCGATTTCCTGAGCCAGCATTTCCCAGATTTTCTGGTAGCACACCAGATGAAGCGTATCCGCTTTCACGATCTGCGCCATAGTTGTGCCAGTCTGCTCTATGCCAATGGCGTGAGCCTGAAGGAGATTCAGGAGTGGCTCGGTCACAGTGACATCAGCACAACAAGCAACATTTATACACATCTGGATTTCTCCAGTAAGGTATCCTCGGCGAATGCAATCGTTAATATCTTCCCGGAAAACACCAAAGTATAAGAAACTGAGCAGAAAAAGAAAAACAGCCCAAAATCTTTCGATTCTAAGCTGTTTTATGATGGAGTGCCGATGGTGGGACTCGAACCCACATGGTTTCCCGAACGATTTTGAGTCGTTTGCGTCTGCCATTCCGCCACATCGGCTTATATTCAATTTTGAGACATTAGTACCGGTTTCTGAAGATTGGAGGGATGTTCAGGAGGGATGTAAGAAATCCCGCTTCGACAAACTCTCAAAATTCAACGAATACTCGTGAATTTCTCGCACAGACACGAAAAATCACGAAGCGGATTTTGAGTCCCCCTCGTCTGCCATTCCGACACACCGGCGTATGTAGAACGGTATTATTATAGCGGATTTTCCGTCCAAAATCAAGACGCAGTTCCTTTTTGCAGAAAAAAGAATTTTTCGCCTTCCCTTTCCGGGGATTTCGTGGTATTCTTACGGCAAACAAGATCCTGGAGGTTCCTATGAATTACACGTTTTCTGCTCCCGTTACCGATGCACAGCGTCAGCGGGACACTCTGCTGGGCGCGCTGGTGGGGCTGGCGCGCTCCACGGTCAATGAACCCAAAACGGAGGACACTGACCGCATACTGGCTGCCGGTCTGCGGCTGGCGGCTGACCCCGAGGCCGCCGAAAGCGCACTGCTCCGGATGACTGACATCGTTGAAGCAGAGAAGCACCGGGTGGCTCCCAACTGCGCTGCCTGTGCCATGCCCTGCGGAAACACCAGCAATTATGACCTTGCCCGTTTGTGGGGCGCTCCCGCAGAAATTTGTGCCCTGAAAGTTCGACTGCTTTCTGCTGTCTGCGTCCTTGCCGGACAAAAAACGACGGCACAAATCCAGAAGGAGATCTGCGATGATCTATTTGTACTGGCAGAGGACTGGGACACCGAACTGCTGCTGCCCATCGTCACACGGGCCGAGGGACTGTGCGTCCAGTAACTTTTCCAGAAACAAAAAAGCATTTCCTGCCTGAAAACGAACCTTTTTTCACAAAACCTCTTTACAAATGCGCCGCAAAAAACTATTATATAGTTATATGCTGCCGTTTGAAGCAAAGTTTTTCTACCGGCGTAGTCCGGTATTATTCCCACACGCAAGACTATATGAGAAAGAAGGTAGAATCCATGTCAGTGAAAAAGCCTGTCGTTCCTGCCGCTGCAGAAGCTCCCGCAGCCGAGGCAAAGCCCGCACGCAAGACCGCAAAGTCCGCTGTCAAAACGGAGAAAGCTCCCAAAACGGAAAAGACCGCCCACAAGGGCCGTCCCCCGCTTTCCCCTGAGATCTACGTTGAATTTGCCGGCAAGCAGTATAACATCACCGATCTTGTGGACCGCGCCAAGGCCGATTACCGCCTGACCCACAAGGTGGGCGTGCAGTCCTGCAAGATCTACGTCAAGCCTGAGGAAGAGGCCGCCTACTATGTCGTCAACAAGGTCGGCGGCAAGCTGCCTCTGTAAAGGCTGCGTTTCTGTTTTTCACCGCACAGAAAAAGACCAGAGCTGTTCTGCCAGTGGCAGTTCAGTTCTGGTCTTTTGTTTTACAATGTTACAAACCCATACGCTCTTCCCTGACGCGGAACGCGGGGTCTTACTTCAGGAACTTGTGCACGGCGCGGGCCACGATGCCGCCCAGGATGCCGGAGACGAGGAACTCAGCCACGCCCTGGACACCAACCAGCAGCACAACGAACATCAGGGGGTTGGCAGCGCCCTTAACGGACACCAGGTTCTGGACATAGTCGCAGTTGTAGAACGCCAGCACGATATAGCCCATGAAGAACAGAGTGTTCAGGGCCGGAGCGCACATAGCGCTGACGATATAGCTCCAGGTGCGGCTCTTGTCCAGCTTGCTCAGGCCGTTGAAGATCAGGCCCACACACACGCCCATCAGCACACGCATGCCCACGCAGAGGATAAAGGTGTTGACAGGGCTGACCTGGAACAGAGCGCCGGTCATGGCGGAAGCACCGGTAACGGCATCATAGAAGCTCACCGCGCCGAACACGCCGCCCAGCACAGCACCGGCCACAGGGCCCATGGTGATGGCACCCACCGCAATGGGCAGGGTCAGGAAGCTCATGTAAAGCGGGCCCATGGGCACACTGCCCAGGCCGATGGCCTTCATTACAAGTTCGATGGTGACCAGCAGTGCCAGTCGGGTGAGAGTGCGAAGATCGTTGTTTTTCATAATTCAGTTTTCCTCCTGCTGCCGTTCCGCCCTATACGTCGGATACGGCGCAAATCTGGTTTTTGATAAAATGTCAGGGATGCTTGAAAATTTATAAACGACCTCACCCTCTCCGTCATTGCTTCGCAATGCCACCTCTCCCGAAGGGCGAGGCCTTGGCAATCCATGCAAAGTTTGCGGTTTTGTCAAAAGCTCCCCCTTTGGGGGAGCTGGCACGAAGTGCCTGAGAGGGTTAGGATGTTTATCTATCACAGGGAAATTTGATGCCGGCGCTCCGCCGGGCCACGGTCAGCACACGGCTGACGGCCACGGAGGTATCCAGCATCCGGCTGCACAGCTCCTGGTCACCACCCTCGATGGCCCTGGCAAAGGCGTGGAACTCCGCCGCCTGCCGGGGTCTGCCGCCGTTCAGGTTGAAGTGCTCTTCCTTGCCCTGATTGGGGTGGAAGGTCACGCCGCCGCACCAGTTGGCCGTGGATTTCTGCAGGATATAGCCCTTTGTGCCCTGGATGACATACCGGGCAGGCGCACCGCAGTCCTTGGCGGCCATGCTGACTGCCTTGAAGCTGTTGTACTCCATGGTCAGGATACCGCTGGTGTCGATGCCGCGCTCCATGTTGGGCAGGTAGTGCACCTGATTCGGCTCACCGAACAGGCCCACGATATAGCTGATGTTGTAGACATTCAGATCCATCAAAGCACCGCCCGCACACTCCGGGTCAAAGGAGACCGGCGTTTCCCCGGCACAGAAGGCATCGTAGCGGCTGGAATACTGGCTGAAATTGCACTGCACCAGCTTCACCCTGCCGATGCGGGGCAGCAGCTCCCGGATCTTGTTGTAGTTTTCGAGGTACTGGGTGGTCATGGCCTCAAACAGGAACACCTTTTTGCGGCGGGCCAGCGCCGCCAGCTCCTCGGTCTGGGCAGCGGTGCAGGCCATGGGCTTTTCCACAATGACATGCTTGCCCGCTTCCAGCGCCACCTTGGCATAGCGGTAATGCTGCAGGTTGGGCACGGCCAGATAGATCACATCCACCCACTGCAATAATTCAAAATAGTTCGTGGTGCGCTGGGGAATGCCGTACTGTTCGCACATCTCGTCGGCCACCGGCGCACTGCGCTGGGTGCTGCAGAGCGCCTGCACCGTAAAGGGGCAGTCCGGCCCTGCCAGCCAGGGCAGAAACTCCCGCACGATCATCCCCGTGCCCAGGATCCCTAGTTTCATTGTTCTCTCCATCCTGTTTCGTCGTCAGCCGTTTTTGTTCTTCTCCTCGCGGCGTTCCCGGCGCTGGGAGCGGGGACGGCGGCCCCGGCGGAAATTGTTGTTCGGGTTCCGCCGCCTGCCCCCGGCGGCATAGTGCGGCTGAGGTGCGTTCATCTGGTACAGCAGTGCCAGCCCCTTCAGCAGCAGCTCCGGGTCGTAGGTCAGCGGATGGCGGCAGAGCGGCGTGACATACTTTGCCAGCCCGCCCGTGACCACCAGGGTGGCCGGGCGGCCCAGCTCTTCCTCAATGCGCTGGGTGATGCCGTCCAGCAGGACTGCCGTGCCCAGCACAGAGCCCGAAAGCATACAGCTCTCAGTGTTCACACCAATGGCTGCTTTGGGGGAGCTCAGCCGCACCTGCGGCAGCTGGGCACAGCGCTCCCCCAGAGCCCGCAGGCCGGTGGAAAGCCCCGGGCAGATCACACCGCCCCGGAATACCCGGTTCTCATCCACAACATTAAATGTAGTGGCAGTGCCCAGATCCACGGTGATGACCGGCAGCGGGAAGTTCGCCGCAGCGTAAGCGGCATCCACCAGCCGGTCCTTGCCCACGGCATGGGGGTCAGGCACCCCCATGGTCAGGCCTGTGCGGATCTCCGGCGAAACGATGACCGGCTTTTTTCCGGTGTAATAGCGGGCGCACTCAGCCAGTGCCCCGGTGATCTGGGGCACTACGCTGGTCAGCACCGCGCCCTCGAACCGGATGGGCTTTTCCGGGTGGCGGCGGTGAGCAAACACCTTTTCCATTTCAATGCGGTATTCCGCGGCGGTACGGGTGCGCACCGTATCCATGTGGGCCACAAAGCATACACGTCCGTCCTTGATGCCGCCCAGGGCGACGGTGGTGTTGCCTATATCAATGGCTAAGATCATATTTTACCTTTCCTGCAAAACCTCTCAGGCGCTCTGCTCCGGCTCCCCTGCCAGAGGAGCCGGTTGGCTTGCCTCTCCCGGCAGGAGCGGCTGCAAAGACGCAGACCTTGACGGAGAGGTTTTATTCTAAGTCAAGCTATTTTACCGCATTTTTGCGCTGGATACAAGACCCAACCGAAAGATTTTGTTGTGCTGGCGGTGATTTTGGATTATACTAAAGAGGCAAACCCGCAAAACAGGAGGTTTTTTGGATGGATCTGCAGGGCAAATGCGTCCTTTTGGGCGTTACCGGCGGCATTGCCGCCTATAAAATGGCAAATGTGGCCAGCGCACTCAAAAAGCTGGGGGCGGACGTGGAGGTCATTATGACCGAGAACGCCACCCATTTCATCACCCCTCTCGTCTTTGAAACGCTGACCGGCCACAAGTGCATGGTGGACACCTTCGACCGCGATTTCAAGTTCGAGGTCACCCACATCTCGCTGGCCAAAAAGGCAGATGTCGTTCTGGTGGCACCGGCCACGGCCAACGTCATTGCCAAAATGGCCCACGGCATTGCCGATGATATGCTCACCACCGTGGTGCTTGCGGCCAAGTGCCCCAAGTTGGTCAGCCCGGCCATGAACACCGGGATGCTGGAAAACCCCATCACGCAGGACAACCTCAGAACGCTGGAGCACTACGGCTTCACGGTCATCCCCTCTGAGAGCGGGATGCTGGCCTGCAAGGATGTGGGCAGCGGCCGCCTGCCCAAGGAGAATGTGCTCATCGAGTATATCCTGCACACCATCGCCCGGCCCAAGGATCTGGCCGGTGTCCGCATCGCTGTGACCGCCGGGCCCACGCAGGAGCCGCTGGACCCCGTGCGCTACCTGACCAACCACTCTACCGGCAAGATGGGCTATGCCATCGCCCGGGCCGCCGCCATGCGGGGAGCAGAGGTCACCCTCATCCACGGCCACACCGACCTGCCGCCGGTCCGCTTTACCACCGATGTTCCCATTACCACGGCGCAGGATATGTACGATGCCGTGACCAGCCGCTTTGAGGAGATGGACGTGCTGGTGATGGCTGCCGCCGTGGCAGACTACCGCCCCGTGACGGTGGCAAGTGACAAGATCAAGAAAAAGGACGGCGACCTCTCCATCCCTGTGGAGCGCACCGCCGACATTCTGGGCACCATCGGCCCGAAAAAGACCCACCAGTTCCTCTGCGGTTTTTCCATGGAGACCCGGGATATGGTGGAAAACTCCACGGCCAAGCTGACCCGGAAGAATCTGGACATGGTGGTGGCCAACAACCTGAAGGTCGCCGGAGCCGGTTTTGGGGTGGACACCAACGTGGTCACCTTCATCACCCCCGACGGCACCCGGGAGCTGCCCCTGATGAGCAAGGCCGATGTGGCCGATGCCATTCTGGATGAGATTTTGAAGCGCAGAGGTTTATAAAAACTTTTATCCCTCTCCGTCAACCCGGCGGAGAGGGTTGTTTTTGTAAGAAAAACGTTCACTTTACCCTGCTTTTACAAAAACATTTTTCAAAATCCGGGCAAATCACTTTCCAAAAGTGCAATTTTGATGTATTCTATTCCTATCCGCTGTTCAGGACCACTGTCCGCGGAGGAACCACAAACGAAAGAGGGGTGCGCACAGATATGCTGAAATATCTGTCAAAACGCATCGGGCGTTCCATCCTGACGCTGTTCGTCATTGTAACGCTCGTGTTCTGCCTGCTGCGGCTGATGCCGGTGGAAGGCTACTTTGCAAATTACGAAAAAATGACCGAGGCCCAGATCCAGGCGGGCCTGCAGTCCATGGGCCTGCTGGACCCGCTGCCGGTGCAGATCGGCCGCTTCTGGTGGAATGCCCTCCACGGCGACCTGGGCGTGAGCCATATTTATAAGGTAAACGCCTCGGTCACCGGCATCCTGGCCAAAAAGCTGCCCATCTCCATCCAGATGGGCGTGTACGCCATGCTGCTGAGCCTGGTCATCGGCATTCCCATGGGCTTGCTGATGGGCCGGTTCAAGAACCGCTGGCCGGATAAGATCGGCACCGCCATCATCGTGCTCATTCAGGCTGTGCCTGCCGCCGTGTATTACCTTTATATTCAGATGTACGGCACCACCGCCCTGGGCGTGGGCCTACTGTTTGATGCCTCCGACTGGCGGTACTGGGTGCTGCCGGTCTGCTCCATGAGCCTGGGCAACGTGGCATTCTACGCCATGTGGCTGCGCCGCTACATGGTGGACGAGAGCAACAAGGATTACGTCCGGCTGGCACTGGCCAAGGGCGTGAGCGAGAGCAACATCGCCCTGCGCCACATCTTCCGCAACGCCATGGTGCCGCTGGTGCAGTATATTCCCTCTGCCTTCCTGAACACTGTGGTCGGCTCCATCTACATCGAGAGCCTGTATTCCATCCCCGGCATGGGCGGCCTGCTGGTCACCTGCGTCCAGCGCCACGACAACACCATGGTGCAGGGCATCGTGCTGCTGTACGCCTGCGTGGGCATCATCGGACTAATCCTGGGCGATCTGCTCATGGTGCTCATCGATCCCCGCATCAACTTTGGCAAGAAAGAAGGTGGCCGATAATGCTGTTCCACATGAAAGATCACAAGGCAGCTGTTCTGGAAAACGACCTGAACAAGCTGCAGAAGGACGGCCCCGCCGCTTGGGCCGACCTGCCCGAGGACGAGCTGTTCACCCCCGCCGGGTTCAGCGAGGAGCGTGCCGAGGCCACCTCCTACTCCAATTACAGCTATTGGGGCAGCACCTTCCGTGCTTTCTTCAAGAATAAGATCGCCGTGGCCCTGCTCATTGCACTGGTGTTCGTGGTGGGCTTTGCCTTTTTGCAGCCTTATCTGCCCGGTCAGGCAGATCCCAATCTCTGCCAGGTAGACTCTACCACCGGCATCCAGTTCCGCAACATCGCCCCCGGGGAAGAGGGCTTTATCTGGGGTTCCAACGCCATCGGCCAGGACCTGTGGGCCCGCATCTGGGCCGGTGCACGCACCAGTCTGACCATCGCCTTCTTCGTGGCCCTCATCGAGGCCGTGGTGGGCATCACGGTGGGCGTGCTCTGGGGCTATGTCCGCCAGCTCGATTTCTTCTTCACCGAGCTGTACAACATCTGCGATAACGTCCCCTCCACCATCATCCTGATCCTGATCTCCTATGTCGCATCCCCCAGCATCCAGACCCTGATCCTGGGCATGTCCATCACGGGCTGGATCGCCATGGCGCGCTTTATCCGCAACCAGATCCTGATCATCCGCGACCGTGATTACAACGTGGCTTCCCGCTGCATCGGCACCCCCATCCGCCGCATCGTGCTGCGCAACCTGCTGCCCTATCTGGTATCGGTCATCATGCTGCGCATGGCCCTGACCATCCCCGCCGCCATCGGCAGCGAGGTGTTCATCACCTATATCGGCCTGGGCCTTTCTGTGGAAACGCCCTCTCTGGGCAACCTGATCAACGACGGCCGCAAGGTGATGATGCAGGCGGGCCTGCGGTACCAGCTGCTCTACCCCACCATCATCCTGAGCTTTGTCACCATTGCGTTCTACCTCATCGGCAACGCCTTCTCGGACGCTGCCGACCCGAAGAACCACCTGCAGTAAGGAGGGACAGAAGATGGAAAAAAATCAGCTCATCCTTTCTGTAAAGGACCTCAACATCAAATTCAACCTGCGCGGCAAGGTGCTGCATGCCATCCGCGGCATCGACCTGGACATCTACCACGGCGAAGTCCTTGCCATCGTGGGCGAATCCGGCTCCGGCAAGAGCGTGTTCACCAAGAGCTTCATGGGCCTGCTGGATGCCAACGGCTCCATCACCTCGGGCACCATTGATTATTACGGTGCCGATGACGGCAAGTCCATCCGCCTTTCCGACCTGAAAAAGGAGAAGGACTGGCTGAAGGTCCGGGGCCATGAGATCGCCATGATCATGCAGGACCCCATGACCAGCCTGAACCCCCTGAAGACCATCGGCGACCAGATCATGGAAGCCGTGGAGCTGCACCAGCATCTCAAGGGCAAGGCCGCCCGGGAAAAGACCCTTGAATACCTGCGGGACGTGGGCATTGCTGACCCCGAGGTGCGCTTTGCGCAGTATCCCCACGAGTTTTCGGGCGGTATGCGCCAGCGCGTCGTCATTGCCATTGCGGTGGCCTGCAACCCGCAGATCCTGATCTGCGACGAGCCCACCACCGCACTGGATGTGACCATTCAGGCCCAGATCCTGCAGCTGCTCAAGGAGATGCAGGTCAAGTACAACCTGACCATCGTCCTCATCACCCACGATCTGGGCGTGGTGGCCAACATCGCCGACCGGGTGGCCGTCATGTACGCAGGTGACATCGTGGAGATCGGCACCTCCGATGAGATCTACTACGACCCCCGCCACCCCTACACCTGGGCGCTGCTGTCCAGTATGCCCCAGATGGGCATCAAGGGCGAGGATCTGTTCAACATTCAGGGTACACCCCCGAACCTGTTCACCGAGATCCACGGCGATGCCTTTGCGCCCCGCAACCCCCAGGCGCTGAAGATCGACTTTGTCAAGCGCCCGCCCTACTTTACGGTCAGCCCCACCCACAAGGCCAAGACCTGGCTGCTGGACCCCCGGGCCCCCAAGGTGGAACCGCCTGCCGCCGTCAAACTGTTGAAAGAGGAGGGGATGCAGGATGCCTGAAAATCGTGACATTCGCGTTTGCGAAGCAGTGAACACCCCGGCCGGGTGTTCGAGCGAAAAAACGGTCTTGCACCAGCAAGATGGAGAGGCTTCGCCCCGGCAGGTCCTGCTTGAGGTCAAGGACCTCGAGGTGACCTACGGCTCCGGCCGCAAGGCCTTCAAGGCCGTGAACCGTGCCAACTTTGAAATTTACAAGGGTGAGACCTTTGGTCTGGTGGGCGAATCCGGCTCCGGCAAGACCACCATCGGCCGCGCCATCATGCGCATCCTGCCCACCTCGGGCGGCGAGGTCCTGTACAAGGGTCAGAAGATCAACGGCAAGATCTCCCGCCAGCTGGACCAGCAGGTCATCAAGGAGATCCAGATGATCTTCCAGGACCCGCAGTCCTCCCTGAACGAGCGTGCCAAGGTCAGCTACATCGTGGGCGAGGGCCTGCAGAATATCCGGCCCGACCTGACCGCCGCCCAGCGGGAGGAGAAGGTCCGGCAGGCACTGCTGGATGTGGGCCTGCTGCCTGAATTCGCTTCCCGTTTCCCGCATGAGTTCTCCGGCGGCCAGCGCCAGCGCATCGGCATTGCCCGCGCCCTGATCGTGGAGCCTGAGTTCATCATTGCCGACGAGCCCATCTCCGCTCTGGATATGTCCATCCGCGCCCAGGTGCTCAACCTGCTGCGCCATC
>OBCT01000831.1_pt1 | contig 10131 bp, 5 predicted proteins | sample 1495981 | NCBI WGS metagenome assembly OBCT01 (sample SAMN04168658, study PRJEB22393) | human gut metagenome | biome: human gut microbiome; feature: stool | host: Homo sapiens | collected 2014-03-24
CACAACGCCGCTTATCACACATACATTTCCGCTGGAAGAAATAGAACAGGCATATGATATTTTTGAAAATAGAAAAGATAATGTGATCAAGATCGCAGTCAGTCACATTTAATTGTGATCATCGTAATGTAATCACTTCGGTCTTTGATAGACATTTCATTTAGTCCTTCTTCGTATGCATACCCTGTAAGCGTCAGATTGTGTTTGCGGGCATAATAAAGGATCGAGCGGTAGATTTCGGGAAGTTTTCCCCAGTCACCGATGCAAAAAGCGCGCAGATATGTTCCGGCAGGCAGGATTTCATCATATACGTCAGAAGTTTGCGGGCAGTATGCAAAGAAGGAGTGATAGCTGTTAAAACTGTTTTTTTGGATATCTTCTATGGAAATACAGCTTCCGAAATTGTCATAAAGATGAAATAATTTTTTCAGGCGGAGAGAGAACTCCGCGGCGATGGAAAAATCGTCTTCGTCGTATTCTCCCGAAATAGGGGATGAGAAGATGATCTTTCTCTCGGGCAGCGTACAGCGTTCGATCGTTCCGTGCTGCGAATACATTCCTATTTTTAATCTCTCTGCTTTTTGTTCTAAAAAAGCCTGTGCAGATAAAAGCTGTTCGATGGACTCGTCGATCAGCTTTTTCTTTTTTGTCATCATCTCTGTAAAAGATTCGTCGGAAGGGCGGGATGAGTAATCTTTGATCTCGTCTATGGACAGACCGATCTTGCGCAATGTAAGGATCAGTTCTAACTCTGTAAATTGAAAGCATGTATAGTAGTGGTATCCGTTCTCTCCGATAATTTCGGGGCGGAACAGCCCGATTTCATTGTAATAGTGCAGCGTGCGTTTGTTGACTCCGGTCAGTTTTGCAAATTCCCCGGAAGAATATAAATAATTTTTTCGATTCATAAAAAACTCCTTGACTGTACAGTTACTGTACATTATATGATACATGATGAAAAGAAGAAAATCAATGATAAAGCGCAGAAAGGAGATCGGGATGGAGTTTATATGTGCCGAGGAGAAACAGTGGAAAGAGATAAAAACAATTTATATGGAAGCATTTCCGAAGCGGGAGAGAAAACCATATTTTGCACTGCGGCATTCCGTAAAAACGAAAAAAGCGGTTGTTATGGCAGCAACCGAAGGTGAACAGGTGTTGGGATTTATCGTCCTTATTCCATATAAAGATATGGTAATGGCAGATTATCTGGCAGTGTCATCTAAAGTTCGCAGCAGAGGAACCGGAAGTTATATTATGCAGAATGTGTGCAGGCAGTACAAAGATAAAAAAATTGTTCTTCTGATCGAGCGCCTTGATGATAAGGCAGAGAACAAAGAACAGAGGATTGCCCGCAGAAAATTTTATTTGAAAAACGGATTTACGTCGTCTGATATTTTTATAACGGGAGCAAGCGGGGAAATGGAGATTATGAATTTCGGAGAAAAGGTTTCGGAAGAAGCGTATATAGATCTGCAGAAATATGCGCTTGGAACGGTGATGTTCAGATTGTCCAAGATCAAAGTGGCAGAGAAAACGCCGCATAAGAAAAGAGAGGAGGCTGACCAGGGATGAAAACAATATTTTCAAAAGTAAAGTTAAGGTCGGGTCAGATCGTTCAGTTGTTTTTGCTTGTATTGCTGTCGGCAGTAGGGCAGATGCTTTTACCGTCGTTTTTGGCACAGATGATCAGCCATGGCGTGGCGGAAGGAGAAAACCGTATTGTCTGGATGTATGCCGTGATCATGGCGGGAGTAACATTGTTTTCCTGCGTGATCAGTTTTCTCTCTGTTAAGATTGCATCTTATATTTCTACAGATTTTGCGGCACAGCTTAGAACTCAGGTCTTTTCTAAAGTGCAGGAGTTCTCGGCGGCAGAGATGGATCGGTTCGGAACAGCGAGTCTTGTCACAAGAAGCACTTCGGATATTACGAATGTACAGAACTTTTTGACATTGCTGCTTAGAGTCGGATTGCTTGCGCCTATGATGGCTGCGGCAGGACTAGTGTTTTCCGCAGCTACGGGAGGAGAAGTCAGTTCGGTTCTTCTTGTCGCGATACCGGTTCTTCTGACTGTATTGACGATCATCATGGTACTGGCATCGAAGTATTCGATCCGTCTGAGAAAAAAGCTCGATCAGATCAACAGATTGTTTTTGGAATCGTTGGAAGGAGTACGCGTGATCCGCGCGTTTAATAAGCAGAAGACAGAAAATGCACGTTTTGAAGAGGCAAATGAAGATTATGCGATGACGGCAATGGCAGCAGGGCGGATCACAAGCCTTCTGATGCCCGCTATCAGTGTGATCTTCGGAGTGACGACGGCGGCTGTATTGGGCATGGGCGCATATTATGTAAGTACAGGCGCTATGGAAGTAGGTTCTTTAGTGGCAAACAGCCAGTATATCAGTATGGTACTTACATCTGTGATGATGCTGTCTCTTGTCATTATGATGTTTCCTACAAGTTATGCATGTGCGAAACGAATCGCGGAAGTTTTGCAGACAGACAGCTCGATACGGGGTGGAAAGTTTCAGATGGAAAATCGTCCGGTGCGCGGAACGGTTGAGTTTCGTCATGTGACATTCGCTTATCCGGGAGCGGATGAGCCGATCCTGAAAGATATTAGTTTTGAATCCCGTTCGGGAGAAGTTACGGCGATCATCGGAGGAACGGGACGGGGAAAATCAAGTATATTAAAACTGATCCCCAGACTTTATGATCCGATGTTCGGAGAAGTGCTGATCGACGGAGTGAACGCGAAAGAATACCGCACGGAAGATCTTCGTTCTTTGATCGGATACGTACCGCAGAAAAATGTTCTTTTCTCGGGAGATATTGCAGATAATCTTAATTTCGGAAATGAAAACGGAACGGAAGAAGACTGGAAACAGGCGGCAAAGACTGCCTGTGCGGATGAGTTTATCTGTAAGAAGAAAGAAGGATATCACGATTCGGTCGCCCAGGGCGGCACGAACTTATCCGGCGGGCAGCGTCAGCGTATGGCGATAGCGAGAGCGATGATGAAAAAACCGGAAATTTATGTGTTTGACGATAGTTTTTCTGCTTTAGATATGAAGACTGACCGTCAGCTCCGTCAGAATCTGAAGGAAAGCATCGAAGATGCAACGGTCATCATGGTAGCGCAAAGGATTAGCACAGTTCTTGACGCAGACCGGATATTAGTAGTTGACGACGGGCAGATCGTAGGAAACGGAACGCACAGGGAATTGTTGGATACTTGTCCGCTTTATCGGGAAATTGCAGAGATTCAGTTAGGAAAGGAGGCGCTTTGATATGAAAAATACGACAATATTTAAGAGGCTGCTGGGCTATTTAAAAGCGTACAGACTTCGGTTATTTTTTGTACTGCTTTCAGCAGTTATCAGCACTGCCTTTATGGTTCTTGCTCCGTTTCTTGTAGGAAAGGTGACGACGACGTTGTTTGCAAGTATTGCCGATAAAGTTTTTTACTGGGAAACGATCATCTGGCTTTTGGCGGCGTTGGTAGCGTTATATTTTGTATCACAGTTGTTTTCCTTTTTGCAGGGATTCGGTATGGCAAAGATCACTGCAAATGTGATGCAGACGATCCGCAGGAAAATCGATGAGAAAATGCATCGGCTGAAACTGAATTATTATGACGTTCATACACACGGAGATATTCTCAGTGTAATTACAAACGATGTAGATACGATCAACAATACGATCAGTCAGAACTTAACTTCGATCGTAACACAGGTTACGACTGCCATCGGCGTACTTATTATGATGCTGATGATCAGCCCGAAGCTGTCTTTGATCCCGATTGTTATGGTGCCTCTTTCTCTATTGAGCGCCGCAGGAGTGATGAAAGCGAGCGAAAAGTATTATGGAGAACAGCAGGAGCTTCTCGGTAAGCTGAACGGATATGTAGAAGAGATGTATAACGGACAGTCCGTTGTGCAGACGTTTAATTATCAGGAACGTGCGAAAAAGAAATTTTCTCAGTTGAATGACGCGCTTAAAAACAGTTCAAGAAAAGCGGAGACAACAGCAGGGGCGATCAGTCCGATTACAACTCTTGTGAATGATCTTGGGTATGTTCTTTGCGCCGCTTTAGGATGTCTCTGGGCGATCGCCGGAAAGATCGCAGTCGGAAACGTACAGGCTATGTTGGAGTATACATGGCGTTTTGCAGAGCCGTTTTCCGCAATCGCCGGAATGGTAGGAAGTTTCGGAGCGGCAGCGGCAGCAGGAAACCGTATTTTCGGACTGCTTGACGCAGAAGAGGAAATTCCGGATTCAGACCAGTGCATCGTACCTGATGACCGCAGCGGTCGCGTTACATTTGAAAATGTGACGTTCGGATATACGCCGGATCATCTTTTGATGAACGGGATCGATTTGACGGTAGAACCGGGGCAGAAAGTTGCGGTAGTAGGACCTACCGGAGCGGGAAAAACAACGCTGATCAATCTTTTGATGCGCTTTTATGAGGTAAATAACGGATCGATCAAAGTGGACGGAACTAAGATCACGGATATGCCAAGGGAAGAACTGCGCGACAGATTCGGTATGGTTCTTCAGGATACATGGCTGTTTGAAGGAACGATCGGAGAGAATATCGGATATGCCGAGGATAATATGAAGAAAGAGAAAATAGTAGAAGCCGCGAAATCGGCATGCGCCCACAGTTTCATCAAAACACTCCCGGGCGGATACGATATGACGCTTAGTAAAGGAGCGGAGAACATTTCGCAGGGAGAACGCCAGCTTCTGACGATCGCAAGAGCGATCGCTTCCGATCCTGAGATCATGATCTTAGACGAGGCGACAAGTAACGTAGATACCCATACGGAAGTTCTTATTCAAAAAGCGATGGCAGAACTGATGAAAGGACGCACAAGTTTTGTGATCGCCCACAGACTTTCTACGATCCGTGACGCAGATATGATCCTTTATATGGAAGACGGAGATATCAAAGAAGTCGGAAATCATGAAGAACTGATGAAAAAGAACGGGAAATATGCGGCTCTTTATATGAGTCAGTTTGCGTAACCGGATTATAGAAATTTTACAGCGGGGCAAAGGAACTGAAATAGAGGGGAAAGATGCACTATTCGTAAAATACTGGAAATTCGTTGTTTTTTGTAAAAAACGCTTGCAGAAAGTAAAAAAAGAAAGTATATTATCAAATGGGAAAAATAGTGTAACAGAATAACAACCGGAGTCTTGCGTGATCTATTCCACAACTCTCCGGTTATATTTATGTAAAGGTATATTTTGTAAGGAGGGAAAGCATGAAGATGCAGAAGAACAAGAAACTTGTGCAAGCTGCTGCGGTAGGACTTTCAGTCTGTGTGCTAGCAGGAGGCGGTCTGTTCGTATGGAATATGTACGGCAAAAATGCAGAAGAAAATGAAAAGCAGATCGTATCAGATGAAGTTGCGGAAATTGAAAGCTTGAATTCACGCGACAATGTTGTAGATTTGGAGGAGCTTTTCGAGGGAGAAAACAGAGAAGAAAGAAGATTCTTCGACGAAGTCAGGCTCTTCTCAAAAGTCGGATTCTTCTAAGCAATCAGGCGGGGCAAAAAAACCGGAGTCATCAAAAGATACAGATACATCAAAGAAGCCGGATAAGAAACCATCCAAACCGGACGAGAAGCCATCAAAACCGGATGAACAACCGTCAGAACCGGATGACAAGCCGTCTGTGCCGGATGAGAAGCCGTCTGTGCCGGATGAGAAGCCGTCCGTACCGGATGAGAAACCGTCCGTACCGGATGAGAAACCGTCCGTACCGGATGAACAACCGTCAACCCCGCAGAAACCGGCATTGCCGCAGGTGAATGAACCGGGGTGGATCACAGGTATATATTAAGGAAGGAATATGAGAGGGATGAATCAAAAGAGAAAGAGATTAGGGTTATGGATACTTTTTCTGGCGGCGCTGCTTTTGACGCAGTTCACCGTTCCGGTTAAGGCATCCGAGCCGCAGATACAAGATGTAAACATACAGATGGTTGGAGGGCAGATTCGTACGATCGATCCGATGGGGCTGCGAATGGTTGCCTGCATCAAGAAATCATATATTCAAGAGTTGGAAAAAAGCGGAGCGACGGTAAGTTATGGAATCGTACTGCTTCCGAAAAAGTATTTGACAGAAGGTCAGGCATTGACGCTTGACGGCAAGTACCTTTATAACGGCTCGGTCTATAAGCCGGCAAAAGTACCGGCAGTAAAGAAATTTTCAGAAGACAATGATAGGATTTACTTTACAGCCGTTTTGGCAAATCTGCCGAAAGAAAGATATAAAAATGATTACGCGGCGAGAGCTTATGCAGAAATCACGAGAACTGTGACAGAAGACGGCGGAAAGAAAAAAACAACGACAGAAGTTGTATACAGTGAGAGTGAAATCGACCGTCAGGTATATCGGATTGCAGAAGAGGCTGTAAACGGAACTACAGAGACGGAAGAGACAAAACAGTGGCTTCAAGATAACATTCTCGCTCCGGTAGATACGCCGGAAGAACTGCCGGAAGAAGAAAAAAAGATCTCGTTTCGTCTTGGAAAAGTGTCCGGTGTGACACTGTACCATAAGACAACGTCAGAAGCCGGAGTGGAAACTGTAGAAGAAGTATCACAGTTTAATCTTACAGAATTTAAAAAAGAAGATTATCTTGTGAAAGTTGAGATGGAAGATCAGCCTGAGATATTTGCGGGAATTACGGAAGTGATCGCACCGCAGACAGAAACAGGAAAAGTAAGTTTTAAACTTGACAGAAAAGATTATACTACTTCTCAGGCAGGACAAACGATCGAAGGCGCGGTTGTAGAGTTTGGTACGAAGTCTAACGATAAAGTATCTACAAAATATATTACGATGCAGTCGCTGATCGATCAAATGAAGGCAAATCCAGGCGGAACTTATACTCTGGAGCATGATATAGACGCAAGTATGGTTCAGGGAGATGATTACCTTGTTCCGACATTTAGCGGTACGTTTAACGGAAATGGATATAAGATCAAAGGTCTGACAACAACTCTGTTCGGAACGGTTTCTGGAGGTAAGGTACAAAATGTTAAACTTGAAAATGTTTCCATTACAAAAGTAAACAGTTATAAAGATGCAGGTGGTGGAACAATAGCGAATAAAGCTCAGAAAGATGCTGTGATCGAGAACGTACATGTAAGTGGAAGTTTGAAAAGTACAAACAGCCGAGAACTTCTCGGAGGTCTTGTAGGGCGTATGGATTATGCGAAAGTAAGTAAATGCTCTGCTAATCTGGAGATTACAGGATCTTTCAATACGACGGGCGGACTAATCGGTCAAATGTCCAATCAAAATGAAGGTCCTAATATTGTAGAAAATTCATATGCTGTTGGATCAATTCGAGGAAATAGAACGAATGGGGCGCTTGGCGGACTGATCGGATGGCATAACTGTAAAACAAACTTTTCAGTAACAAATTGTTATGCCGCTATCAATATGGAACTGACTGGAACCAACAGACAGCCAGGAGGATTCATCGGATATATAGGAGAGGCTGATGCGACAGGTGTACTAAAGAGCAATGTTTCATACAGTACCGGAAATGCAGGATATAAGTTTGATGGATCAACTGAAACTATCAAATATACTACGGCACAGATTGAAAATCTTTATAGTTTAAGAGAAAGCAGACTGAAAAGAGAGAGTAGTCGTACCGGAAATACGAATCTGACTCAGATCACAGATGTTACAGTGGATAAACTTTCACAAAAAGAGTTTTACACGAACATGGGCTGGAGTGAAGACGTTTGGGATTTTGCTCCTCTGAAAGAAGGAAAAACTCCAATCCTTAGAAACAATGACTCAAATATGACGACAATGCTCCAGACAAAGGAAATCGCATCGGCAGCCGACCTGAAGAATATTAAAAATGATTTGTCAGGTGTGTATGTTCTGACTACAGATATCGATATATCGGAATCAGCGTCGGGAACAGCGGTTATCCCGGGAATATTTAAAGGAACATTAAAAGGAAACGGCCATCAGATCATCGGTCAGAAGATTCCGTTGTTCGATACGTTAGATGGAGCGACGATTGAAAACGTGAAGCTTGTACAAGGCGAGATCAATCAGAAGGGAACAGATAAAGTTGCGGCTCTGGCAAAAACTTCACAGGCAGACACTCTTATCAAAGACGTATATGTCAGAGATATGAGCGTTACGGGACAAAGTAATGTAGCAGGTCTTGTTGCAAGTATGAATAAGACAACTGTAGAAGAATGTTCTGTCAACGCCACAGTAAACGGAAAACGTGCAGGTGGATTTGCGGCAGAGATTTTAGGAGATTCAGTCGTTAAAAACAGTTATGCAAGAAGAACGGCGGATAAAGAGACATTCGCAGCAACTGAAGGCGACCTGCAGGGCGGATTTGCGGCTGTCATTAAAAAGTCAGAGCTGATCAATAACTTCAGTGAGCTTACATTAAGTCAAAAGGCAGAGGAAAAACCGGAAGAGACACCGAAAAAATCATCTGAAAAAGCGGCGAAAACGGCATGTATGGTCGGTAATTTCGTTGCAGAAAGCGGAGTAGGATCAGAAGCGGTTACAAAAGCAGAGCACAATATTTCCTTTGGTCCGAAGGAATATTCTTTTGCAGGAAACAGTACGGCGGAAAATGTTTTAACGAACTATACAGAGAACTACGAGTATACAGGAAGCGTTTCAAATGATGAGGGAACTCAAACTCCTGAACATACAGGAAAAATCGATAAAGCGACAGCAGCGCAGATTACAAATAAAACCTTCTATATAGATACACTTAAATGGGATGAGAAGATCTGGTATCTGGATGATGTGGCAGGTGGAAAAAGACCTCGTTTAAAGGCAGAAGGTGATGTTTACGGAGCTGAGGAAGAAGATACTTCAAAAGGAGAGGGCTCGGAAGGAGATTCAAACAACGCGTCTTCGCAAGAAGTAGTTTACATACAGGCGCCGGTACAGGATGAAGAAACGGAAGAGCCGCAGATGGCAGGAGAGACTCCGGCAGAAGTGATCAGTTTTATCGCGCAGAAAAATGCAGAAGAGATTGCGGCTATGGACAGTCTGGAATCTGTAAAGGATTATCAGGCAGATCGAAAACTGATTTATGAAAACTTGCGGTTGTTTATGCCGTTCTATACATATGAACAGATCGTCAAAGACGGAAATAAGGTTGATCCGTCGCATGTATTAAATAAAAAGACGGTGCTTGCGGTCTATCCGATGGATGACCGTGGCAACAGAATTGTGGCATTATCCGATAAGACAGTTCAGGATATAAAAAAGATCCGTATTCAGTTTACAGATGAAACAACACCGTTGATCTATAATATTACATATATTGATACAAGGGAAAATATTGCTTCGTACAAAGTAGCGCAGATCCCTGTTCACTTTAACTTTAGAAACTATGTTGTCAGTACGACAACAACGCAGTTTAATAAACTATTGACTGCGGCAAAGGGATATGATTTTGACGGAGATATTGAAACGAGAGTTTCTCAAAAAGACAGCGCTTCTGTATTGTCGGTATACCGGAAAAATTATAACAATGTTGTCAAATCAGAGATGGAGCAGGTGCTTATTTCCATGGCGGCATCAAATCCGCAGTATCCGGTAAATACTACAAATAAAGCAGCAGAACTGATGGTAGAGGAAAATCTTATCGCAAATGGATATCTGAAGGACTTCCTCTATGCGTATAACTATATAGACCGTTGGTACGATTTTCAGATCGGCGGTATTAATATAAGAGACGTTGTGCTTTTTGACAACTCGATCTTAAAATCGGGCAAATCTCCGCGCAATCTTGTGGCAGAGATCGTACAGCTTAGCAGCAGCGGGGGACGTCAGGGAAATAGTACGCCGTCCTTCTACATCAACCGGATCTCACAGTATACGGGAATTTCAAACGTCGCTTCTTTCGTAGAATATTTTATGACTGCATACGCAGGATACACGGATGTAAACGACTGGATCATTGATAATTTCCAGGGCGGATTCATCGTAGAAGCAAGAGCGAATAATCCGAAGATCGATTCCAGATTATGGAGAATACTGAAAAACAATACGGTACAGAGAAACAACGAGCTGATCCTTCCGGTATTGTCTTAT
>OBCT01000841.1_pt1 | contig 10031 bp, 8 predicted proteins | sample 1495981 | NCBI WGS metagenome assembly OBCT01 (sample SAMN04168658, study PRJEB22393) | human gut metagenome | biome: human gut microbiome; feature: stool | host: Homo sapiens | collected 2014-03-24
ATTTTAAAGAAATTAGGGTTTTTGACTGCAAAAAATTTATTAGATGCAGGTACTGACCGCAATATTTTACAAAATGATTGTTGTAAGATAGCTTATCTAAGAGGAGCTTTTTTAGGTGGTGGTTCTGTCAATAAACCAGAAGGTGAATATCATTTAGAATTTGTAACAGATAATTATACTTTTGCAAAATTGATACGCGATTTGTGTCATGAATTATATTTGCCTGTAGGGCTTACAGACAGAAAAAATGTATATATTGTATATTTAAAAGAAAGTGAAGCTATTTTAGAATTATTAGCTTTAATTGGTGTAGAGGAAAGTTTATTGCAAGCTTTTGAATCTGCACGTAATTTAAAAGAAATTAGAAATCAGGTTAATCGTTTAGTTAATTGTGAAACTGCTAATTTGCAAAGAACGATTAATGCTGCTATGAAACAAATTGAGAATATAAATTTATTGATAAAATATGACGAATATGATGAGTTACCGAAAGTATTAAAACAAACGGCTAATTTACGTTTAAATAATCCAGAGGCTTCGCTTACCGAGTTGGCGGAATTGTTAAATTGTAGTCGTTCTGCGATTAATCATCGCATGCGTAAGATTGATGCTTTAGCAATGCAAATCAGGAAGGACAATAGTATAAAAGAATGAATTTTAAAAAAATAGCGTTGAGTATAATACTTTTATTTGTAATATTTATGGGTGGAGTGATTGCTTCAGTATATATTTATCCACCAAAGGGAGTTATGATTTTTGAATATCATCGTGTCAATGATGACACTGTAAATACAGATGATTATTCTTTATCTAGGGAACAATTTCAAGAACAATTGGATTATTTTAAGGAAAATAATTACCATACAGTTTCAATGATGGATTTTATTCGTGCTGAAAAATATGGTGAAGAATTGCCAGAAAATCCTATTATTATAACTTTTGATGATGGCTATGAGGATAATTATACTAATATGATGCCTATGATTAATGCAATGGGCATGAAAGCTACTATGTTTATGGCAACTAATTATATTGGTAAAGAAAATTATGTTAGTTGGCAACAGTTGAAAGAAATGCAGGATAATAATATTGAAATTGGCAGTCATACAGCAAATCATTTACCATTGACTGAAGTAGAAAATTTGGATAATGAAATTAAATTATCTAAATTATTGATGGAATGGAATGGATTAAAAACAATATATTTCTTCTCTTATCCTAATGGAGTTTATACAAAGGAAAGTATTCAGTGTTTAAAGGATAATAATTATTTAGCAGCAGTAACAGGTGATGCTGGATATAATACTTTTAAGACTGATAAATATTTATTACAACGAACAAATGTGTCAAATTATCGTTTTGGCTATATAGGTTTTCAATGGCGTATATTAAAGACAAAAATTTTATATAGATTAGGAATTAATCAGCATTAATAAAGGATAGGGGTATTTTTTGTTTATGAAAAAAAATAAGATTTTTTCATTTGTATTATCATTGGCAACGATATGTAATTTTACATTAGCTCAAGCTCAAGATAATAATGAAAAAGATTTAAAAAACACAATAGTTTTAGCAAACAAAGATAAAGATGTAGAAAAATATGAAGCCGATAAATTATTATTTATGGAAACAAAAGATGATGATACTACCCTTTTATTTTCTGATTCTCCTGAAACTGTGGAGCAAGATGGGATTTTATATCAAGATACAGTGAAAGGTGATACACGATTATTGTATTATCACTTGAATGGAATGAAGGAAGATAAAAAAATAGCTGTAGTTATTCAGAATATGTCTGATAAATCTAATGTGGTTAAAGTAATAAAAGAAGCTGTAGCAGGTCCTAGTGAAGATTATCTTTATGTAGGAAAAGTAACTATGCAAAGATATTTTAATAGTCAAGAAACTAGAGAAATAGAACTTGCTCCATATAGTAAAACTTTTTTGCGTGTAGAAGATGATGAACGTATTGTACCAAGTGGTGGTTTAGTATATGGTCTTTTTGATTTTTATGCGCAAGAGCCATTAAAGGTGAGCGTAGTAATTGCACCTACTGATAGAAATTTATTAAGATACGTAAATTATGCGCCTATTTTGGAAAAAGACCAGCATCGTTTAAGAGGCACGTATGAGGGAAAAGAACGCTATTTAACAAATAGAAGAGCTTATAATCCAGAAGAAATGGGAAAAGCGTATTTTTATATAGGTGATAATAAAACAGACCTTTATAAATATGGTAAAGATAATACCGACAATTCTGTTACACAAAATTTTGGTAATTATGGCATAGTATATAATTTTGAGCCTAAGCTTGAAGGCAAAGGAAAGACAAGTTTTTATCTTAAGCCTTTAGGTGGAGTTTATGCTGGTGCTATGGCGGTAAAAGTTGGTGAAAATGGTGAATATAAAATGATTTCTACACCAGATGATTTGCCATTCTTTGGTCATGAAAAAGATATTAATTACTATGCTTATTTAGGAACATATAATAATAGTGATAAATTAAGCTTTTTATATACACCACCAGGAGCATCAAATTTACCAGTACAAATTATTTTGATACCAGAAAAATAATAGAAAATGAAAAAACTACTTGAAGACGATGATTTTCAGGTAGTTTTTTTATATATTTTGCTAGACTTGCTTATTTGATTAAAAACATATACAATATTATATATTAAATTGCAAAGGAGAGATAAGTATGAAACATATTAAAACTGTTAACAAACCTTACCTTCAGGCTACTATTAAAACTGGCGGTTGTGGCGAATGCCAAGCTTCTTGTCAGTCTGCTTGCAAAACTTCTTGCACAGTTGGCAATCAGGTTTGCGAAAAACACTAATATTTCTCAAGTAGGGGGCTGTATTGACAGTCCCTTTCTTAGTGATTTTAAAAAGTTTAAAATTTGTGGTAATAAATAACTCGATTATAAATTTATATATTGAGTTTAATTATAAATTATATTTATTTTTAGAGGTGTGAATTTTAAATAATGGCTATGAGTAATAAAATACACAAGTTTTATCAAAATGGAATGTACATATTATTAGATGTAAATAGCTCTACTGTACATTTAATTGATAAAACTGTTTATGATGTAATGGATTATTTTGATGGCACAAATGATGAAGAAGTAATTAAAAATTTGGCTGATAAATATGATGAAAAAGACCTTCGTGAAATTTTAGAAGAATTACATGAATTAATGGAACGTGGAGAATTATTTGCTCCTGATATTGATGTACCTCCATATTTTGGCGAAACAGGTCTTGTAAAATCTATGTGCCTTCTTGTAGCAGAAGATTGCAATTTACGTTGTAAATATTGTTTTGCTGGTACAGGTGATATGGGTCATGACCGTCGTTTGATGACAAAAGAAGTTGGTAAAGCTGCTGTTGATTATATCATTGCACATAGCGGTAAACGTAAACATTGCGAAATTGACTTTTTCGGTGGCGAACCACTTGTTAATATGCCTGTTGTAAAATATGTAACAGAATATGTACGTCAAAAAGAAAAAGAAACAGGAAAAGTATTTAAATTAACACTTACTACAAATGGTGTTTTATTAAATGATGAAAATATTAAATGGCTCAATGACAACAATATCAGCATGGTATTAAGCCTTGATGGTAGAAAAGAAGTTCATGATTATATGCGTCCTGATGTTGGTGGACATGGCACATATGATAAAGTTGTTAAAAACTTTAAAAAATTAGTTGATTCCCGTGATGGCAATAATTATTATTTACGTGGTACATTCACTAATCGCAATATGGACTTTTCTAAAGATGTACTCAGCATGGCTGATGAAGGTTTTGATATTTTATCTGTAGAGCCAGTTGTATTAAAAGATTCTCCATATGGATTTACAAAAGAAGATTTGCCAAAAATCTTTGCTGAATATGATAAATTAACAGAATTTTATTTAAAACGTAAAAAAGAAGGTAAAGGTTTCTTCTTCTTCCACTTTAATATCGATTTAGAACATGGTCCTTGCGTAGCTAAGCGCTTGAGTGGTTGTGGAGCTGGTCATGAATATTATGCTGTAGCTGCAGATGGTAATATGTATCCTTGCCATCAGTTTGCAGGCAGAGAAAATTACATGCTTGGAAATGTATTTGAAGGCGTAAAAAATAAAGAGCTTCCAAAAGAATTTAGAAAAACTCATGTATTAAGCAAAGAAAAATGTCGTGATTGTTGGGCTAAATTCTTCTGTAGTGGTGGTTGTCATGCTAATGCTGACTTATTCCATGGCAATATCCATGAACCATATGAACTTGGTTGTGAATTACAGAAAAAACGTTGTGAATGTGCTATTGTAGTAAAAACTGCTGAAAAATTTGGTTTATAATTCATTTATAAAAATGTAATATATTTTAATTAATATACGGTTTATTAATATACGGTTTACACTTTGAAAAAGAATTTTTCTCTATAGAAGATAAAAAATACATCTTGGAGAAAAATTCTTTTTTCTTTACAAGAAAATATATTTTTATAAAAATTTTGTAAAAATTTTGTTAGATAAATTATTTTTATTAATAGGATAATAAATTTATAACGGAAAAACTGCTGATTTAGATTGACAATTTGATATAATTTATTGTATTATAATCCTAGTGAAAAACTTAGACATATATTTGAACGATAATTTATGATTATACGTCTAGTGGTCTAATTAAGTTGTTATAAGCTAGAGTATGTATTTACATATTTTAGTTAAATATTATTCCAGCAAACTGGAAAAATTTTTTTTTACTTTTTAGGGGGTATTTTTAAAATGGCAGTTAAAGTTGCTATTAATGGTTTCGGCCGTATTGGTCGTCTCGCTTTCAGACAAATGTTCGATGCAGAAGGTTATGAAGTTGTTGCAATCAACGACTTAACAAGCCCAAAAATGCTTGCTCACCTTCTTAAATACGATTCTACTCAGGGTAGATATGAATATGCTGACAGCGTTGAAGCTGGTGAAAACTCCATTACTGTAAATGGTAAAGAAATCACTATCTATGCTAAACCAAATCCTGAAGAATTACCTTGGGGCGAACTTGATGTAGATGTAGTTTTAGAATGCACAGGTTTCTTTGCTTCCAAAGCTAAAGCAGAAGCTCATATCAAAGCTGGTGCTAAAAAAGTTGTTATCTCCGCTCCTGCTGGTAACGATCTTCCTACAATCGTTTTCAATGTAAACCATGAAACTTTAAAAGCTAGCGATACAGTTATTTCCGCTGCTTCTTGTACAACTAACTGCTTAGCTCCAATGGCTAACGCTCTTAATAAACTTGCTCCTATCCAGAGCGGTATCATGACTACAGTTCATGCTTACACTGGTGACCAGATGACTCTTGATGGTCCTCAGCGTAAAGGTGACTTACGTCGTTCCCGTGCTGCAGCTGTTAATATCGTTCCTAACTCCACTGGTGCTGCAAAAGCTATCGGTCTTGTTATTCCTGAATTAAACGGTAAATTAATCGGCTCCGCACAGCGCGTTCCTACCCCTACAGGATCTACTACTATTTTAGTAGCAGTTGTAAAAGGTCATGTAACTGTTGATGAAATCAATGCTGCTATGAAAGCTGCTGCAACTGAATCTTTCGGTTACACTGAAGAACAACTCGTATCCAGCGATGTTATCGGTATGAGATTTGGTTCCCTCTTCGATGCAACTCAGACTATGGTTGCTCCTATGGAAGATGGCAATACTCAAGTACAAGTTGTTTCTTGGTATGATAACGAAAACAGCTACACTAGCCAGATGGTTCGTACAATTAAATACTTCGCTGAACTTAAGTAATTTGATTTGTGCAGCCTTTTATGGACCGGTCTTAAAAAGGCCGGTCCTATTTTGAATTTACGGAGGGTTTTATTTAATGAATAAGAAATCTATTAGAGACATTGATGTAAACGGTAAAAAAGTCTTTATTCGTGTAGACTTTAACGTACCAATGGACGAAAATCAAAACATCACTAATGACAAACGTATTCGTGCTACATTACCTACTTTAAATTATCTTTTAGAAAACAATGCAGCAATTATTCTTGCTTGCCATGTTGGTCGTCCAAAAGGACAGAGAGTTCCTGAATTATCTGTTAAACCTATCGTTGCTAGACTTTCTGAACTCTTAGGTAAAGAAGTTAAATATGCTGAAGATTGTGTTGGCGAAGCTGCAAGTAAAGCTGCTGCTGATTTAAAACCAGGTGAAGTATTACTTCTTGAAAACCTCCGTTATCACAATGAAGAAACTAAAAATGATCCTGAATTTGCAAAACAACTTGCTTCTTTAGCAGATGTTGCTGTTGATGATGCATTTGGTGTATCTCACAGAGCACATGCTTCTAATGCTGGTATCGCTCAGTATGTAGAAGTTGTTGGCGGTTTCTTAATTGAAAAAGAAATTCAGTTCATTGGTAAAGCATTATCCAATCCAGAACGTCCTTTCGTTGCTATCATTGGTGGTGCAAAAGTTTCTGACAAAATCGGTGTTATTTCCAACTTATTAGAAAAAGCTGATGCAGTTGTAATCGGTGGCGGTATGGCAAATACATTCCTCGCTGCTCAAGGTAAAGGTATTGGTTCTTCTTTATTCGAAGAAGAAAAATTACCACTTGCTAAAGAATTACTTGCAAAAGCTGAAGAAAAAGGCGTAAAAGTATTCCTTCCTGCTGAAGTTGTTGTTGCAGATAAATTTGCAGCAGATGCAAATCATAAAACTGTATCCGTTGATGAAGTTCCAGCTGACTGGATGATTCTTGACAATAAATTCAGCAAAGAATGCCAAGAAGCTTTAGAAAATGCAAAAACAATCGTATGGAATGGACCTATGGGTGTATTCGAATTTGATGCATTCGCTCATGGTACTGAAGATATCGCTCATGCAGTTGCTGAATCTACTGGTATCAGCATTGTTGGTGGCGGTGACTCCATTGCTGCTCTTAAGAAAACTGGTCTTTCCGACAAAATTACTCACATTTCCACTGGTGGCGGTGCTACATTAGAATTCCTCGAAGGTAAACCAATGCCAGGTATTGCAGCTATTGCTGACAAATAATAAAAATAAATTATAAAGAGGTTGATTTGATAATGCGTAAACCTATTATTGCTGGTAACTGGAAAATGAACAATACAGTAGCTGCTGGTACTGCTCTTGTAAAAGAATTAGCTCCACTTGTAAAAGATAACAATGCTGTAGATATCGTTGTATGCCCAACATTTACTGCTCTTGCTGCTGTTTGTGAAGCTGTAAAAGGTACTAACATTCATGTTGGTGCTCAGAACGTTCATTGGGAAAAAAGCGGTGCTTTCACTGGCGAAATTTCCGCTGAAATGCTCACAGAACTTGGCGTTGAATATGTTGTAATCGGTCACTCTGAACGTCGTGAAATGTTTGGTGAAACTGATGAATATGTAAATAAACGTGCAAAAGCTGCATTAGCTGCTGGTATTACTCCTATCATTTGCTGTGGTGAAACTTTAGAAACTCGTGAAGCTGGTACAACTAATGATTTCGTTAGTGGTCAGATCAAAGCTGCACTTGAAGGTTTAACTGCTCAGCAAGTTGCTAGCCTTGTTATTGCTTATGAACCAATCTGGGCTATCGGTACTGGTAAAACTGCTACATTTGAACAAGCTGAAGAAGTTTGCGCTTGCATTCGTGAAACTGTTAAAGCTATGTTTGATGAAGCTACTAGCGATGCTGTTCGTATTCAATATGGCGGAAGTGTAAAACCTGCTACTATTGATGGTTTAATGCAAAAACCAAACGTTGATGGTGCTTTAGTTGGTGGCGCTTCTTTAAAAGCTGCTGATTTCAGTGCTATTGTTAACTTTAAATAATTTTTATTATTGATGAACCGTGTGGCACATGGGGATTGCCTGTAATGTAGGAAGCACACATCATAGTAAATTATAAAATGATTTTAACTGGTGTGTGCTATGCTATTTTAAAATTAATAGATTGAGGTAGTGTAATAATGTCAAAACTTAACGCTCCTATTGCTTTAATTATTATGGATGGTTGGGGAGTTGGCGATGCTCAAAGCACAACTAATGCTGTTAATGTAGGTAAAACACCTGTTATTGATGGTTTAACAGCAAAATATCCTCATGCTCAACTTGCTTGCTCTGGTGAAGCAGTAGGTCTTCCTGATGGACAAATGGGAAATTCCGAAGTTGGTCATACAAATATTGGTGCTGGTCGTATCGTTTATCAAGAATTAACACGTATTACAAAAGCTATACGTGAAGGTGCATTCTTCAAAAATCCTGTATTTTTGGATGTTATCAATGCTGTTAAGAAAAAAAATGGTGCGCTTCATTTAATGGGATTATTATCCGATGGTGGAGTTCATAGCCATAATAGTCATCTTTATGCACTCTTACAGCTTGCAAAACAAGAAGGCGTTGAAAACGTTTTCGTTCATGCTTTCCTTGATGGACGTGATGTACCACCATCTAGTGCTGCTGATTATTTAGCTGAGCTTGAAGCTAAATTAAAAGAAATTGGCGTTGGTAAAATAGCTACAATTTCTGGTCGTTATTATGCTATGGACCGTGATAAACGTTGGGATCGTGTTCAGAAAGCTTATAATGCTATCGCTTTAGGCGAAGGTGTAAAACAAGCTTCTAGCGAACTTGCAATTAAAAATTCTTATGAAGAAGATACTACTGATGAATTTGTTGTTCCTGTTGTTGTTGGCAACTATGTAGGTATGGCAAGCAATGATGGAGCTATTTTCTTTAACTTCCGTCCTGATAGAGCACGTGAACTTACTCATGCTTTTGTGGATACTACTTTTGATGGCTTTGTTCGCAATGAAGATTTGAAAATTCCATTTGCAACAATGACTCAATATGAAAAAGGTATGAACGTAGAAATTGCTTATAAACCTGAGTCTTTAACAAATACTTTAGGTGAATACGTAAGCAAACTCGGTTATACTCAACTTCGTATTGCAGAAACTGAAAAATATGCACATGTAACTTTCTTCTTTAATGGCGGTATTGAGCAGCCTTATGAAGGTGAAGATCGTATCTTAGTACCTTCTCCAAAAGTTGCTACTTATGATTTACAACCTGAAATGAGTGCTATTGAAGTTACTGATAAAGTTGTAGAAGCTATTTTATCTAAAAAATATGATTTCATCATTTTAAACTATGCTAATGGTGATATGGTTGGTCATACAGGTGTTATGGAAGCAGCTGTAAAAGCTGTAGAAACTGTAGATACTTGTGTTGGTCGCTTTGTAGATGCAATAAAACAAGTTGGCGGTACTGTATGTATTACAGCTGACCATGGTAATGCTGAAAAAATGTTAGATGAAGAAACTAAAGAAGCATTTACAGCACATACTACAAATCCTGTACCATTTATCGTAGTTTCTGATAAAGTAAAAGAAGTTAAAGATGGTGCTTTATGTGATATTGCTCCAACTTTATTGAAATTAGCAGGTCTTGAAGTTCCAGCAGAAATGACTGGAAAAGCTTTAATCGATTAATATTATCTTATTGGCAAATTAAGTTTTAATATAAGATTATATTATTGAAATAAGAAAAACTATTGTTATTTTAAGTTTTAGTTTCATAAACTTGAATAATGATATCATATAATGATATAATGTATATCGTGTATAAAATGTATATATTAAGGAGAGGAAACAAAGATGATCTATTCACAAGAAGTGTCTAATATGACATGTGTGGCAAAAGGCATTGAAAAACATGGCCCAGCTCCAATTCCTGAAGAAGGCAAATGGGTACAGGCTAAAGAAATTAAAGATATCAGCGGTTTAACTCATGGTGTTGGCTGGTGTGCTCCTCAACAGGGTGCATGTAAACTAACTCTTAATGTTAAAGAAGGCGTTATCCAAGAAGCTTTAGTAGAAACTATTGGTTGCTCTGGTATGACTCATTCCGCAGCTATGGCTTCTGAAATTCTTCCTGGTAAAACTATTCTTGAAGCATTAAACACAGACCTCGTTTGTGATGCTATTAATACTGCTATGAGAGAATTATTCCTCCAGATTGTATA
>OBCT01000848.1_pt1 | contig 9937 bp, 7 predicted proteins | sample 1495981 | NCBI WGS metagenome assembly OBCT01 (sample SAMN04168658, study PRJEB22393) | human gut metagenome | biome: human gut microbiome; feature: stool | host: Homo sapiens | collected 2014-03-24
ATCAGTTCGTCCTCCCTTCGGAATGAGGGGGTACATTTGGTACGCCTCATCCCGGCTCCCCAGGGGATGCCGCCGCATACTTTTCTCAGGCGTGCCTTTTCGCTTTCCAGGGCCGACTCCAGACGGGCCAGCCTGCGTCGCAACGATTCTTCGGTCACAGTTCTCATGATTTCATTGTTTTTTTAGTATGGTGACGGGTCGGAAAGACAGTCACCATACCGTCGTTATGTGTCACGTTATATTTTAGCTTTTTCCCTTTTGATGCCTCTCAGGACGTACAACAGGTGCAGGAACAGCTCCCTGTCGTAAATCCGGAAGAAGAACGGCTCGCCTGTTTCCCTGACCGTTCCGGTAAAAGACACGGACTCCCGGTTCACGGGATATTGGAGGAAGTTGCCGTTTGCCAGCAGGGTGTGCTTTTTCTTCATCACTTCGCCTAGGAACTTGTCCATATCGTCGTTTCCCTCATAGCCGGAGAAGTAGAGGAAATGATGACGGCGCAGGCTTCGCAGGATTTTGGCGGTTTCCAGCCTTACATCCCTGCCTGACGATTCGTCCGTTCCTCTCATCAGGTTGCAGATGAACTTCTTCTCGCCATTTATGTCAAGAAACAGATAAGGAACTATAATTATAGAAGCATGCCGTGCGTGGCCGGAGATGACCATCGGCTTTTCTTTCAGGATGTCTCCTTTGAAGGTAATGTTCCGGTAATGGTTGTCCATCTGCCGTTCCAGCTCCTTTCTTGGCGTGGTAACGGAGCGGAGTCCCGTGAAGTAGCGTCCGCCCGCCCGGAAGCAGAACCGGTAGATGTCCGCATGATAAGGCTCTCCCAGGAAAAAGAAATTCCGGGTATGGCGGATGGGGGGCAAGACATCCATGTAGTCGAAATATCTTTCTTCCGTAATCTCACTGAACGGGGCGCAGAGGGATTGCAGGTGGATGCGTATCATCTTGCGGACGGTATTTCCGGACACGGCTGTGAGGTACGGGTTCTTTTCCCTGTCCCTCAGTTCCTCCAGTGTCTCATGATGGTAGTCGCCGTGTATTCCGTCAGACATGGTGGTCACGCAGCTGCCGTCAAAACTGCGTGAATCGACTACGAATTTCAGTTTGTCGTTATTCATGGTTCAGATGTTTTGAAGGTTCAACACTCTCTTGGCGGCACTGAGGGCATTGGAGGTGAGCTGCCGTTGCCATGCCTTGTTTCTGGGTGACCAGCGGAATCCGGAGGATTTCAGTTCCTTTCGTCTGTTGTCTTCGGGAATCCTGTCAAACAGGATCTGAAGGCGGTCTTCCCCATAGTTCCATACAAGTGTCCCGCCCTCGAACGGCACTTCCTTGTTTTCCCGGCTTTGCACCGCTTTCAGCCTTTCGCGCATCCGTTCCGCAAGTTCCGGCAATTGGAAGAATTTGTTTCTCGGGGTGATGACGGGTTTCCTTAGCCTTGCGTTATATTCGGAAATGAAGTCCACGGCCCTGCGGACGATTTCCACTTCCCCGTGATTGGCGAAGGTGGATACCTTGTTCAGGATGCTGCTGACGAACAGGGCACGGTTATAACCCCGGCATTGTCCGGTGTCAATCCCGTGGATGGTGTCGGCGCTGCTCTTGATGTCGCGTTTGAGCGTCTGCCATGCCTTTTCCAGTTTTTCTTCCTCCGGTCGTGCGGCTTCCTTTTTTCGTCTGACGGCTTCAAGAACCTTTTGCCGCCAATTGCGGAACTCCTCGTAGCGGTTCTGATAGCTTCTGTTCGTATTCTCCTGCCTGTGGTAATCAAATCCGCCTCGTCCCGTCACCATCGGGTTGGCGCAGCGTGAGAGGGCCGAGAGCTGGGCGGATAGCTTTTTCCGGTAGGCGGCGATGTATGTATCCCGTTCCTCTTCCTGCATGAGTTGCAGGTCGTTGTGCAGCTCCTCCCCGTAAATCATGATGTCCGTCTCGCCACGAATCTCCGGGTCGAAGGAACTCCAGGCGTATGCGTCGCAAGCCTGTTTCCACATATCCTCCAGATAGCCAGGATGTTTGAACGCTACGGCTTCCCAGTCTTTGAAGTCCCTGGAATGCAATTCATTCCGATCTTCCGGATTTCCGTACAGGTGTACATAGTTGCCCGTTCCATGATGCTCCTTTCTGAAATGGAACGGTACGGGAGGATGGTCCGTACCCTTTTCCCGGATCATCGTGACCCGGTGCGCATTCTCTGCGGTAAGGCCCGTTACTTGTTCTTCCCGGACCTTTGCTGTTGTTGTTTCAGTCATAACCGTTGCCATTCATAAATTATTTCTACCAGTTCTTCGTCCGCCAGTTTTTGGATTTCCTCGTCCGAGCAATAGCAGGCGATTTCCTCGTCCAGCTTGAAAGCTGCCGGGTCAAGGCTTCTGATGCCGTCCAGCAGTTCCGGCACCAGGCTGTCTGCGGCAACCGTATAGCTTCCGTCCCTGCCTTGCACCTTCCGTGCGGGATAGCTCCTTTCCCGATAAACCAACATTCTCATTTTCGGATTGGCACCCTGCTGTCCTTTGTGGACTTTGCTTGTTGTCTCTCTGTTCATACCTTCATTTTTTTAGTTTGTTTGACATGATCGGCTCCGTGGAGCCGGTTTTTCGGTTTCTTACTTGCCGGACTGTCCTTTGCCGGGGATTGCGCAAGGCTTGGCAAAAGAAAATACCGCAGCGAAGCGAGGATGATTTTCTTTTAGCCAACCAGCCCCTGAAAGGGGCCGCCTTGCGCAATCAACCCGGCAAAGGGCTATATTTGCAGGTAAGAAATTGAAAGAATGGCTGGGATTTTCAATTTGTCGGATACAACATGTAATAAGTGTAATGAGCAAATTTAAAAGCATACAACGAAGGTTTTTCAAATATTTTCCAAACTATCGGATATCAATATCATATCGTAAAACAAGCGAAGGCGTGGCATTCCGGAATAAATACATGTCTTCGCGTCAAAGGTGATTGATTGAAATGAATATATTCTCTGCTTTTGATACGGGTGTCATGGTAGCTCTCTTGCTGGGTATTGAGTTTCTTAGGAGTGATATCCAAACAATTCTCTATTGTAAAAGAAACGATCCCGGGATTTTTAAGAGCTGCCTGTATACATTATTTATATTGTTGGCAAGTCTTTATTCCATTGTGGCCGGAGCCATGCTTAACCCCGAGCCCGTACCCGTTTATGAATTGATGCCCGGTTTTCAAATAGGAGTTTATGGTTCTTGTTTTTTGTTTATATTTCTTGTTATCGCCGGTCTTTACCGTAAAATATTACCTCTCGTCCTTTTGGGGTACGCTATGGTATATGTAATCGGTGTACTGATACCGTTACTTGGATATGTAGTGTCCATGATGAATTATTTCGCCAGCGTAGGATGATTATGAAGATCAAAGATGTTTTCCAGAGAAAATGGATAACAGACAGTATAACAAAAAGAAGGTATCCTTTTCAGATACCTTCAATGACGGGCCGGTTGCATATTTACCCTAATTTCCGCAAGCGAATGAAATCAGAGATTGCCATGCATTTTTTAGTGAGTTTATTATCTTTACATTGTGTTTTAGTGAAACGAAGGTGCCAAAGGTCCACTCTTTTGCATAACTTCCCCTTACCCCATGAAGCGACTTGAGGCAATACGCATTACCCACCATTAGAATAAGGATTAGCCAAAATCCTGTTGAAAGGCTATTTTATACGCTGGATTCTCGGTATAGATGTTTAGCACGTACGTCCTTGAAGTCCTAATCCACTTTGCGGCAATCGAGATGTATTTGAAAATATTGGTGTCCGGTAAAAGTTTGACCGAATCAAAAATACAAGGCTGAATCCCCTCTCGGAGGTCCAGCCTTTTTCGTTACCTTTGTTTCTGCTAAAAAATAAATCAATAACGATGAACAAAGGTAGTCATTTCAACGGACAGCCGGCATATGGTCAGCTGATAAATTTGCTGGACAAGTCAAAAATTCTCCAAATCAGTCAAGAAAAGGGCGGCGAACGGTATGTCAAACACTTTGACGCTTGGCAGCATCTGCTGATAATGTTGTATGCCGTGATCAAACGGTTCGATTCGCTGCGGGAAATCACGGACTCGATGTTCCCTGAAGCGAGAAAGCTTGCCCATCTTGGGATAAGCATGATGCCCCGGCGCAGTACTCTGTCTGACGCAAATGCACGCAGGTCAGAGGGAATCTTTGAGGCAATCTATCGCGACCTGTACAAGACATACCGCAACGAACTTTCATCGGACAGCCGAAACAATCCATCTTCCAGTTGGATAAACCGGCTGCAGATTATCGATTCGACGACAATCAGCCTGTTCTCCAACCTTATCTTCACGGGAGTCGGACGCCATCCGAAGACGGGGAAGAAGAAAGGCGGCATAAAGGTCCACACCAATATCCATGCAAACGAGGGAGTTTCTTCAGATATCAGGTTCACATCTGCCGCCACTAATGACAGTTTCATGCTCAAGCCGTCAAATTACACAAGCGGAGACATCGTTGCCCTGGACAGGGCCTACATCGATTACGCCAAGTTCGAGGAGCTGAGCCGGGCAGGTGTCATATATGTCACCAAGATGAAGAAGAATCTTGTCTATGAGGTTTCTGCTGATACGATATACATGACAGAAAGTGGGTTGATGGCACTTCGGGAACGCCATGTGACATTCACGAAGAAGGTCAAAGATGGCGACGATATAAAGCACCATGCACGCATAGTCACCTACGTCGACCAAAAGAAAAGAGGGGCCAAGCTCATATCCCTCCTCACAAACGACATGGAGATGAGCGCCGAGGATATTGTGGCAATCTACCGGAAACGCTGGGAGATAGAGCTGTTGTTCAAGCAGATAAAGCAGAACTTCCCCCTTCGGTACTTTTACGGCGAAAGCGCCAATGCCATCAAAATCCAGATATGGATAACCCTCATCGCCAACCTTCTACTGATGGTGCTGAAGAAACGCATCAAACGCAGCTGGAGCTTCTCGGGATTGGCAACAATGGTCAGAATCATGTTAATGTATTACGTCAACCTCTACACCTTCCTCGAAGAACCCGACAAAGACTGGTCAAAACTGGTAGCCGAGGCAGAATCGCCACCCAAGGAACTCCTGCTCTTTGGATAGAGGGGCTTACCAGACAAAACAAACACCCGCAATGCCTATCAAGTGACACTGCGGGTAGGCGAATCGTACTACACTAAACTTTAGCGGACAGCAATGATTTGAAAACGAAAGTCTTAATACGACTCGATATGGATAGGCCAAAATCCTTAACGTTTAATTTTCGGATGATTGTTTTGTAGAAGTTCCTTATCAATGCAGTCATCAGCAGGTATACTGCATTTTCTGCCATGAATGACTTTGGCAAATGTTTCCATCCAAACCCGTTGTTCATGTCATCGAGGATTCTTTCCTTCCCACCGCACAGGTTATAGAACTCTACGACATCCCTTATGTCGGATTCGAAATCATTGGTAAGGATACACCGGTAGGTATATTCTCCTTCCCATAGCTCCCGTATGTCATCTGCTCTTCTTTGTCTTTGGATGACAAGACGGTATGGTTTCCCCTTCCATTTTTCTACGACAATCGAGTTCAACTCAAACCTGATCCCGTTGATTTCCTCAGCTTTCCATCCCCTGAGAGCGAACATGTCTTCATAAAAAGCGGAGCATCTGTTGGCTCTGATATAGAAGTACTTGCAATGGGCCTTGACGGTATCTACAATCTCTTCGGAGCACGACCCACAATCCATACGAGCTCTATTTATATGAATGCCGTTACATTCCAGCCTGGTGAAGATTCTTTCCAATGTACACTGCTGGCAGAACCGGACATTCGTGTTGCCATCCCGATTTTCAATGCCGACAATATGGTCACCTATAACGGCCACTCCCGGGCTGTATCCTGTGAACTTCTTGTATGTACGTTTGGCATCATACTTCTCCGTTTCAATGAACTGGTGGTCAAAATCCAGATCGTAACCCTGCTCCTGACATAATTCTCCGGTAGCAATGAGAGACTTGACCAACAATTCGTTCATTGTGTCAGCTGTATTGAAGTCATATGATTTACCTGAGTCTGGAGATGAATACGTTATGTTGTCTGTAGTCAGTTCTTTTATGGCGCGAAGAATCGTGTCTGCGCTGCAGGTTTTAAGTTTGGGATGCAGGGAAAGATGGGGCATGAGATGAGTGGATATGTCTTCAATGCACGAGCCGCCACAGAAGAATACGCACATGAGAGAACGGATGATTTCACTGTATTGGTAACCATAGGTTCTGCTACGCAGTCCTAATGTGGAGTCGATTACGTCCGATAAAAGAGCATCAAATTGCTCCATGATTGAAAATATTCCGCCAAAAGGTGTGATTGAATCGAATTTTATTTGTACTTTAGCCATGTCTGCTGAAGATTGGTTTGATTTTTATTGCAACACGAAGTTAAGTGAATCTTCTGACATGACAAAGCACTGGGTAATACATTACTACTCAGTGCTTTAAATTATTCTTGTACAAAAGTGTTGCGGAAATTAGGTATATCAACAATTGAGGAAGCGTTATGCTTGTTTTGTTGTGACTCCACTCAAAATGCGGTGTTCCGGTTTCACGCTTCCATGTATTATCAGGTTCTTCCAAGAAACCTGGAAGGCGTAAAATAATCCACATTTATGAAGCAGTATTGGTCTTTTTTCAAATCGGGCAAGTTTGCTTTTCTTGCCTTGTTCTTCGTATCACTTACGGTAATATCTTGTGACAACGATGACGATAACAATGTTTCTCCCGATCCGCCTATTGAGAAAGGCGAAATTGAGCTTGCAGAAAATGCCCAAGCTCTCAACTATTTTGATTTTATCAATCCGAACGATGTGGAGATCTTAAATGCTGACACAACACAGATTCGTGTGAGCCAGGCATACCTGGATAAGATAAAGACAAAGGTAAACAAGAACGATGTGTTGTCTATATGGCGCAGCATTGACACGCCACCTTTCATTCGGAAGGTATCAAATGTATCGGCAAACGGAAAGGATGCTATTCTGACGACAACCCAAGGTACATTGGCAGACCTGATAGAGCATGGCGACTTCAAGCTGAGCACGGAATTGTATGTTAACTACGGCGAGAAAGGCTTGAAGAACCGTTATTCCAAAGACGGCGTTTATCATCCCAGCGTGGTTATCTTCAGCGGTACAGAAGACAATGGCAAAAAGTATGCAACAGCCGAAGAGCTGCTGGCCCAAGAAGCTACATGGCATATTTTCAACAAGGATGGAATAACCAATTATTCATACGAAGAAAAAGGCTTACGCATTGGACTGAAGGATGTACAGACCCACACAGCATTAGACCTTGAAATCGGCATCAACATTTCCTGGTTCAAATTACGTAACTTTGATTGCTACTTCACAGGTGAGTACAAACTGGATGGTCCTCTGTTCGTTGAATGGGATGTGAAGGATAAATCAAGCGGCGGTGAAGTCCCATTAGTCTATTATCCTCCTATTGTAGTTGTATTCCCGATAGCAGGTCCCATTCACATTTCGGTCATGGTTATACCCACTTTAACTATGGACTGTAATGCACATGCAAAAGGCACGATAGGCATAACTCTGCCCATGACTTTTGATTCTTCCTTTAAGCTGGGTCCTTCCTATGCAAGAGACAGAGGCTGGGTCTTTTATAAAGAATACAACCATTCGTTTAACTGCTATGTAGATCGAACCAACATCACTTACTCTGGTGAAGTGGCTGCAAGCCTGGGTGTATATTTCAAGACGGAAGTCAATATAGCCTATTGCGGAGGTCCTTTCGTTAAAGTAGGTCCTTCTGTTTCAACAGATCTGTCTGCAAGTGTAGTAACGGGTTCCGACTATCAGTTCAAGGTCAACACCAGCGGCAAGTTTAAGCTGGCCGGTAAGACAGGAGCCGAATTGCATATAGTGGGATATTCGTTAGGCAAGTGGGAAACGGAATATGTTTTAGCGGAGAAAGATGCCTGGAATAAAGAATTTATAGTAGATATGTGGCCTAAGTAGGGCTTTTAGCGGATAAACCTCAATCAGTCATTAGAACGAGAAAAGTAAAGCGACTGACTATTTTTATTCGTTCTAACGACCGAATTGGGTTAAAAGAGACAAAATGGGCGAGGAAGACCACTGAGCTTTCAGCCTATTTTGTGACTTTCACTTATAGTCTAAAACGATATAGCATTAATGAATTGTCTTCCTCGTCCATATTGGGTATGATATACGAATAATAATAGGGTGCCATATATCCCATTACTCTAAAATTCGTAGGAACGGATACATCTGCAATGAGCTTACCTTCTTTATAAATTTGCAGCCCATCTTTTTCTATATCCTTCTTTTTATACGATCTGAATAAAGATTGATTGCTGATTACGTGTGTTGAAAATAGTTTAGGATATCTTTTGTCCGCCTGACTACTCTAATGCTATCCACTTTCTATCCACCCTTATTTTTGTGACAGACTGTTGGCTGGATGCTCGTGGAAAATCGTTACTTTTGCAGCCGTTTTCAGGCAGGATAGGTTCATGTAATTGGGATAAAGTGGCATTAGCCGTAGGAATTCCTGCATCAGAAAGTGATTATTATCAACATAAACCTAATTTCCGCAACACTTTTGTATAAGAATAATTTAAAGCAGTGAGTAGTAATATATTACTCAGTGCTTTGTCATGTTCGAAGATTTACTTAACTTCGTGTTGCGTAAAAATCAAACCAATCTTCAGCAGACATGGCTAAAGTACAAATAAAATTCGATTCAATCACACCTTTTGGCGGAATATTTTCAATCATGGAGCAATTTGATGCTCTTTTATCGGACGTAATCGACTCCACATTAGGACTGCGTAGCAGAACCTATGGTTACCAATACAGTGAAATCATCCGTTCTCTCATGTGCGTATTCTTCTGTGGCGGCTCGTGCATTGAAGACATATCCACTCATCTCATGCCCCATCTTTCCCTGCATCCCAAACTTAAAACCTGCAGCGCAGACACGATTCTTCGCGCCATAAAAGAACTGACTACAGACAACATAACGTATTCATCTCCAGACTCAGGTAAATCATATGACTTCAATACAGCTGACACAATGAACGAATTGTTGGTCAAGTCTCTCATTGCTACCGGAGAATTATGTCAGGAGCAGGGTTACGATCTGGATTTTGACCACCAGTTCATTGAAACGGAGAAGTATGATGCCAAACGTACATACAAGAAGTTCACAGGATACAGCCCGGGAGTGGCCGTTATAGGTGACCATATTGTCGGCATTGAAAATCGGGATGGCAACACGAATGTCCGGTTCTGCCAGCAGTGTACATTGGAAAGAATCTTCACCAGGCTGGAATGTAACGGCATTCATATAAATAGAGCTCGTATGGATTGTGGGTCGTGCTCCGAAGAGATTGTAGATACCGTCAAGGCCCATTGCAAGTACTTCTATATCAGAGCCAACAGATGCTCCGCTTTTTATGAAGACATGTTCGCTCTCAGGGGATGGAAAGCTGAGGAAATCAACGGGATCAGGTTTGAGTTGAACTCGATTGTCGTAGAAAAATGGAAGGGGAAACCATACCGTCTTGTCATCCAAAGACAAAGAAGAGCAGATGACATACGGGAGCTATGGGAAGGAGAATATACCTACCGGTGTATCCTTACCAATGATTTCGAATCCGACATAAGGGATGTCGTAGAGTTCTATAACCTGTGCGGTGGGAAGGAAAGAATCCTCGATGACATGAACAACGGGTTTGGATGGAAACATTTGCCAAAGTCATTCATGGCAGAAAATGCAGTATACCTGCTGATGACTGCATTGATAAGGAACTTCTACAAAACAATCATCCGAAAATTAAACGTTAAGGATTTTGGCCTATCCATATCGAGTCGTATTAAGACTTTCGTTTTCAAAT
>OBCT01000865.1_pt1 | contig 9762 bp, 7 predicted proteins | sample 1495981 | NCBI WGS metagenome assembly OBCT01 (sample SAMN04168658, study PRJEB22393) | human gut metagenome | biome: human gut microbiome; feature: stool | host: Homo sapiens | collected 2014-03-24
AATGGCAGGATCTCTTTTATGATGAGAGGTATTCGGCTACCGTGCTCAGAGATGCAGTTGATTTTGTGAAACTTGCAGAAGCTATGGGAGCAGAAGGAATGCGGGCTGTGTTGCAGGAAGAATTTAAGGAGGCGTTCTCTAAAGCGCTGACATTGAATCGTCCGGTTGTGATTGACTGCCAGATAGACAGTGATGATAAAGTGTGGCCTATGGTAGCGCCCGGGGCCGCAATCAGTGAAGCGTTTGACGAAGATGACATGTAAAAGTCTGCATGGGCATATGTGTAATTATAAAAACAAATAAATTAAAAATAAAAACAGGAGGAAGGAAAATGAGCAGAGTATATAACTTTTCAGCAGGACCGGCCGTGCTGCCGGAAGAGGTATTGAAAGAGGCTGCCGCAGAAATGCTTGATTACAACGGAACAGGAATGTCAGTTATGGAGATGAGCCACAGGTCGAAAGCGTTTGAGGAGATCATTAATTCGGCAGAACAGGATTTGAGAGATCTGATGAATATACCGGATAATTATAAGGTGTTGTTCATGCAGGGAGGAGCGTCTCAGCAATTTGCTATGATCCCGATGAATTTTATGAAGAACAGAGTGGCTGATTATATTATTACAGGACAGTGGGCGAAAAAAGCGGCGAAAGAGGCAGAAAAATACGGGAAGGTAAATCGGATTGCGTCTTCGGAAGATCAGACTTTCTCATATATTCCGGATTGTTCCGACCTGCCTGTTTCGGAAGATGCGGATTATGTATACATTTGTGAAAACAATACGATTTACGGAACGAAGTTTAAAGAACTTCCGAACACAAAGGGAAAAACATTGATCGCTGATGTGTCGTCCTGTTTCCTTTCAGAGCCGGTTGATGTAGAAAAATATGGAATGATCTATGGCGGAGTTCAGAAAAATATAGGACCTGCAGGTGTTGTAATTGCGATTATCCGTGAAGATCTCATTACAGAAGATGTGCTTGAAGGAACGCCGACAATGCTTACATATAAGACACATGCTGATGCAAAATCGCTTTATAATACACCTCCGGCATATGGAATTTATATTTGCGGAAAAGTGTTTAAATGGCTGAAAGCACAGGGGGGACTTGCTGCGATCAAAGAGAAAAATGAGAAAAAGGCGAAAGTGCTTTATGATTTCCTTGATCAGAGTAAAATGTTTAAAGGAACAGTTGTCAAAAAAGATCGTTCCCTTATGAATGTTCCGTTTGTAACAGGAGATGCAGATCTTGATGCTAAATTTGTAAAAGAAGCGAAAGAAGCAGGACTTGAGAACTTAAAAGGACACAGATCAGTCGGCGGAATGCGCGCAAGTATTTACAATGCGATGCCGTATGAAGGCGTTGTGGCTCTGGTGGAATTTATGAAAAAATTTGAAGAGGAGAATGCATAATCATGTATAAATATCATTGCTTAAATCCAATTTCGGCAGTAGGACTTGATCAGCTGGATGAAAATTATGTGAATGTGGAGACTGCAAAAGGAGCAGACGCTATTCTTGTGCGAAGCGCAAAGATGCACGAGATGGAGTTTGATAAAAACTTGAAAGTGATCGCCCGTGCGGGCGCAGGTGTGAATAATATACCGCTTGAACGCTGTGCCGAAGAAGGGGTTGTTGTATTCAATACGCCGGGAGCAAACGCAAACGGCGTAAAAGAACTTGTGATTGCGGGAATGCTTTTGGCAGCAAGAGATATTATCGGAGGAATCAACTGGGTTCAGGAATACGAAGAGGATGGCGATATTGCAAAGATCACAGAGAAAAAGAAAAAAGTATTCGCAGGAACAGAACTTGAAGGGAAAAAACTTGGCGTTATAGGTCTTGGCGCGATAGGTGTTCTTGTGGCAAATGCAGCCGTTCATCTTGGAATGGAAGTTTATGGATATGATCCATATGTTTCTGTTGATTCGGCATGGAGATTGTCGCGCAATATTCATCACGCGAAAACAGCAGATGAAATTTATAAAGAGTGTGATTATATTACAGTTCATGTGCCTGCATTGGAAGATACAAAAGGTATGATCAACAAAGACGCTATCAGTCTTATGAAAAAAGGCGTTGTTATTTTGAATTTTGCCAGAGATGTTCTTGTGAATCAGGAAGACATCGTAGACGCGCTTGTATCGGAGAAAGTGCGCTGCTACGTAACGGACTTCCCGACAAAAGAGATAGTCGGTGTCAGAGGCGCGATCGTGATTCCGCATCTTGGTGCATCTACAGAGGAGTCGGAAGATAACTGTGCTAAAATGGCTGCGGCAGAGGTGAAAGATTTTCTCGAGAATGGAAATATCACACATTCTGTAAACTTCCCGGATTGCGATATGGGAGCGAAAGGAGAAGGAGAGAGAATTACAATCCTTCATAAAAATATTCCGAATATGATCGGACAGTTCACCGCTCTTTTGGCTGAAAAGAATATGAATATTGAAGTTATGACAAATAAAAGCCGTAAAGAATACGCATATACGATGCTTGATGTGGATGGAACAGTTTCAGAAGATGTGGAAGCGCAGTTAGCAGCGGTAGAAGGCGTGTTGAAAGTAAGAGTGATCAGATAAGTGAACTCTTACTGTGAAGAGAGTAAAATAAATTAGATATCGTTGAGAAAGAGAGTGTGAATGACAGAACTGTTTGCGCTCTCTTTTTGTATGTAACAGTCCGGCTATACAGTAAGGGTTCGTGAATAGCGCAGGCAGAATTGTTACTTTTGTATAATAAAATACTTTAATGAAGGATTGACATATTTTGTATATTTGTATACAATTATACAAGAATACATATATCTGAGCACGAGGTGCAAGAGTATGTATAGCATACATATATACGTGTATACATATAAAAAGATGCAATCATAGGAGGAAATTTGATGGAAAACAGAAAAGTATTTTTGAATAAGCATACGAACTTGCTTGAATTAGAAGAACATATGTATCCCCTTGTTGATGTGGATACACCGAATGTATTTCGTAATTTGTTTCATTATGATGAGATTCCGAAGATTGCATTTAATGACAGGATTGTACCTCATAATATGCCGGATGAAATATGGATCACAGACACAACATTCAGAGATGGTCAGCAGTCGAGAGCTCCATATACGACTGAACAGATTGTTTCGATTTATGAATATTTGCACAGACTCGGCGGCCCGAAAGGAAAAGTACGGCAGAGCGAATTCTTTTTATACAGTAAAAAAGACAGAGATGCTGTCTATCGCTGCCTGGAAAAAGGGTATGAATTTCCGGAGATTACGAGTTGGATCAGAGCAAGCAAAAAAGATTTTGAGCTTGTGAAGGAGATCGGATTAAAAGAGACGGGGATTCTTGTAAGCTGTTCGGATTATCATATTTTTTATAAGTTGAAAATGACGAGAAAAGAGGCCCTTGAACATTATCTTACTGTAGTTCGTGAGTGTATGGAGACGGGAGTTCGTCCGCGATGTCATCTGGAAGATATTACGAGATCGGATATTTACGGATTTGTGATTCCGTTTTGTATGGAATTAATGAAATTGATGGATGAATATAAAATACCGGTAAAAATCCGTGTTTGTGATACGATGGGATACGGAGTGAATTTTCCGGGAGCTGTAATTCCAAGATCGATTCCGGGAATCATATATGGCTTAATGACTCATGCCGGTGTTCCAAGTGAACTGATCGAATTCCACGGACATAATGATTTTTATAAAGCGGTGAATAATTCAACGACAGCGTGGCTTTACGGGGCGTGCGGTGTAAACTGTTCATTGTTTGGTATCGGGGAAAGAACCGGAAATACTCCCCTTGAGGCAATGGTATTTGAGTATGCGCAGCTTCGCGGAACTTTGGATGGTATGGATACAACTGTGATCACGGAGCTTGCAGAATATTATGAGAAAGAAATCGGATATACTGTACCTTCAAGAACGCCTTTCGTAGGTAAGAATTTTAATGTGACGCGTGCGGGGATTCACGCGGACGGCATGTTGAAAAATGAGGAAATATACAATATTTTTGATACGGATAAATTTTTAAACCGTCCCGCACTGGTGTCGGTTTCCAATACATCCGGAACAGCGGGGATCGCATATTGGATCAATGCGTATTTTAAACTTCCGGAAGAACGGAAAGTTGATAAAAATTCGGAACTGGTACATCGTCTGAAAGAATGGGTTGATAAACAGTATGAGGACGGACGCGTTACGGTCTTGACAGATGAAGAATTAATTGCCAAAATAGAAAGTGTATGTAGGGAACTGCATGTTGTATTGTAGATTATAGTCGGAGGATTTCAGATGGAAGAATATCAGGATCATTCCCTTGGAAGTCGTGTGTTTCAGAAGATAAGGGATAATATTTTAAATGGAACATATAAAGAAAACGACGAACTTAGGGAAACGGCGATAGGGAAAGAATTAGGAGTGAGCCGGACGCCTGTACGGGAGGCTCTTCGTCAGCTTGAGTTGGAAGGGCTTGTGACGATTATTCCGAACAGAGGAGCTTATGTATCGGGTATATCTCATAAAGATATATGGGATATCTATAAGATCCGCTCGATGCTGGAAGGATTGTGCGCCCGCTGGGCGGCAGAACATATTACAGAAGAGCAGCTTGACCAGTTGGAAGAATCGCTTCTTCTTTCAGAGTTTCAAATGAAAAAGGAAAGCGGCTTCAGCACGGAGCAGGTTGCGGCGTTGGATGGTCGTTTTCACGCTGTTCTCTATGAAGCTTCGGGAAGCAGAATGCTGAAACATGTTCTGACGGATTTTCATAATTATGTGCAAAGAGCCAGAAAATCATCGATCGTATCAGAAGAAAGAGCCAGAAAGTCGATACGTGAACACAGACAGATTTTACGTGCGATCAAAGACAGAGATGCAGAGATGGCAGAACAGCTTGCTAATGAGCATATTATTCATGTAATGCAAAATTTGAAAAAGCAGGGATATTAGATTGCAAAAAGTACAGCTACATCGGAAGCTGTATAAGCGGAAGATGTGTTGAATAGATGGGGGCAAAAAGTTCATATATTAAAAAGGAGAAAATAACAATGGGAAAAATCAAAATGACGACACCGCTTGTGGAGATGGACGGAGATGAGATGACAAGAATTCTTTGGAAAATGATCAAAGACGAGCTTCTTATTCCGTATATTGATCTAAAAACAGAATATTATGATCTTGGATTAGAGCATAGAAACGAGACAGACGATCAGGTCACGGTTGATTCTGCAATGGCGACCAAGAAATATAAGGTTGCGGTAAAATGTGCTACAATTACTCCAAATGCAGCGCGCATGGATGAGTATGATTTGAAAGAGATGTGGAAAAGTCCAAACGGTACGATTCGTGCGATTCTTGACGGAACGGTATTTCGTGCTCCGATCGTGGTGAAAGGAATCGAGCCGTGTGTGAAGAATTGGAAGAAACCGATTACGATTGCAAGACATGCATATGGTGATGTATACAAAGGTTCTGAGATGAAAATTCCGGGAGCCGGCAAAGTTGAACTTGTATATACAGCAGAGGACGGAAGCGAGACGAAAGAGCTTGTACATAATTTTGACGGACCGGGTATTGTGCAGGGAATGCATAATATCAACCGTTCGATCGAAAGTTTTGCAAGAAGCTGTTTTTCTTATGCTCTTGATACAAAGCAGGATCTTTGGTTTGCCACAAAAGATACGATTTCCAAAAAGTATGATCATACATTTAAAGATATTTTTCAAGAGATTTATGACGCTGAGTTTGATGAGAAGTTCAAAGAAGCAGGCATTGAGTATTTTTACACGCTTATCGATGATGCGGTTGCCCGTGTAATGAAATCAGAAGGCGGATATATTTGGGCATGCAAAAACTACGACGTTCTCGTTTCACCGGAAGGATACTATGAATATGAAGCGGCTCACGGAACTGTTCAGCGCCACTATTATAAGCATTTAAAAGGGGAAGAGACATCGACAAACTCAGTGGCAACGATTTTTGCATGGACAGGTGCGCTTAGAAAAAGAGGAGAACTTGACGGCAATACCGAATTGATGGAGTTTGCGGATAAGTTGGAAAAAGCAACGATAGATACGATCGAGGCGGGAGAGATGACAAAAGATCTCGCATTGATCACAACGCTTGAAAATCCGACGGTACTCAACAGCGAGCAGTTTATTAAAGCAATCGCAAAGAGACTGTAATGATTGAAATAACAGAAAAATAAAAACATGTCCGCAGTGGTGGAAAAAGACCGCTGCGGGCATGTTTTTGTCTGGCGGAAATTAAATTTTGATCACCTTCTGCTTGTATTCATTTTGGAAGGCTGTTTTAAACTTATCGGTGACGACGGAAGTGTATAAATTAGATGCAAGCATGTCATTGCGAAGCATTTTGCGGCCTAGAGGAGGGATGGTTTCGGTTTCAGACAACCGGATAAGAAGCGGCAGTGAACTTTCTTTTGAAATGCGTGTGAGCAGTTTTTCCCGGTCTTTCCGAAAGCCTAAAAGGCGGGCGTAAAAATGATATCCGCCATCAATATATTCCTCTACGTCTGTTTTCTTTATTCCGAGCATTATATGAAGGAGTGCCCGGTTGATCCGTGTCTGCGTAAGTTCTCTTGTTTTTAGAAGGTCACAGAACTGTTTGTAGTTGAAAAAGTAATTAAGCCGGGAACAGATTCTGTTTGCCAGTTCTTCAGAGACATCCATGTATCGAAGCAGGTTTTCGGGATATTTGTTTAATAATTTGTATTTCAGGATAAGAGAAAAGTCGTTTTGATAAATCGGGTAAGAAACTTTGTGGCAATCTTTTAAAAGTTTCAGGCAGCACTGCGGCACTTGTGATTCCAATTCTCCGAAAATGTTAAAAGGGGCGGTGTCGTCAAAAGCTCCCTTTGGCAGATCGTCATATTTTCTTAAAGAAGATCCTGAATACGAAAGAAGAGAACGGATCGCCGATGCAGAACTTAAATTCTCTGTACTGAGTTCTTGGTCGTGATACCGGGCGCCTTTTCTGAGGATCGTATATGGTTTGATCGTGCTTTTTAATTTTCTGATCGCTTTTAGGTATTCGATTCCGAGAATATTATTAGGTTCATCTAAAAGAGCCGCAAAGTTTTTTTCCGGAAGATATTCTTTCAAAGCTTTTCTGCGTGCACACGGAAAGGAAAGTCCGTTTCTTAAATGTTTTTTTAAAAGAGAACGGTAATCTTTTGGCTCTTGACAGAGAAGGTCTGCAATTTCGGATAAAGCATCTAAATCTCCGCATTCACTCCCGAAACAAAGCGAGTCTACAATTTGAAGCTGATCCAACAAAGCGACAGCGCTTTCGGCAAACAATTCTGCGCTTCCGGTAGAATAGCAGACAGGAAGTTCAAATACAGCGGAAGCACCGCATTCCAGAGCGGATTCGGCTCTTAAACGCTTTGGCATGACAGCCGGAACACCTCTTTGGACATAATCGCCGCTCATAACAACGATGACAGCGTCGGCACCGGTTGTACGTTTTGCCTGTTGGATATGGTAGAGATGTCCATTGTGAAATGGATTATATTCTGTAATAAGTCCTACAATTTTCATAAGAAACTCCTTGTATATCATTTTCTGCCATATTATACTATAAAAAGATGAATTTTTACAGTGGAATATGTAACGGTTCAGTCCGTGTTGTTCATAAAACCGCACTGCGTGCCTATTATGGCTGAATTGTTACAAAAAGATATCTTGGAAGATGAGGAGTTAGGCATGGATCAGGAAAACAGACTTGACGTAGAGCAGATGATCGAACTGCTTGAAAAGCATGATTTTAAAAAATTAAAGGAAGAACTGGAGTCTGTGCATCCGGTAGACATTGTAGATGCATTGGAAGAATTGGACAAAAAACAACGTATTTTGATCTTCCGTCTTCTGGCAAAAGAAGAAGCGGCGGAAGTGTTTACGGATATGAACAGCGACATGAGAGAAGATTTGATCAATGCGCTGACGGATTCGGAGTTGGAAGAAGTTATGGAAGAGATGTACGTTGATGACACCGTCGACGTATTAGAAGAAATGCCGGCAAATGTAGTGGATCGTCTTTTGATGGCAACGGATGAAGAGACAAGAAAGAAGATAAATGCGCTTTTGCAGTATCCGGAGGACAGTGCGGGCAGCATTATGAATATCGAGTATATCAGCCTTCGTAAAGAGATGACGGTTGCGGATGCTATTTTAAAGATTCGTCAGGTCGGTATTAATAAAGAGACGATTTATACATGCTATGTGACGGAAAAAAGAAGATTGATCGGCATGGTCGATGTAAAGGATCTTCTTACGGCAGGAGAGTCGAGACTGATAGAAGAGATCATGGATGAAAACGTGCTTTACGCCCGCACACTGGATGATCAGGAGCATGTGGCGAATATGATCAATAAATACGGATTAGTAGCAATTCCCGTAATTGATCATGAAGACTGTCTTGTCGGAATCGTAACAGTAGATGATGCGATGCTTGTATTGCAGGATGAAACGACAGAAGATATCAGTATTATGGCCGGTGTCAGTCCAAATGAAGATTCTTATTTTGAAACATCCGTTTTCCAACAGGCGAAAAACCGTACGCCGTGGTTGATGCTACTGATGCTTTCGGCAACGATCACGGGCGAAATACTGGGATATTATGAGCAGGCGATGGCTGCGATGCCGATCTTGATCACATTTATTCCGATGTTGATGGGAACGGGAGGAAACTGCGGATCTCAAAGCTCGACTCTGATTATTCGAGGTCTTGCGGTCGGCGAAATTGAGTTTTCGGATATTTTTAAAGTTATCTTTAAAGAGATCAGAGTGGCGCTTGTTGTCGGAACTCTTCTTGCGTTTGTGAACGGGGTAAGAATCTGTATTATGTATGATCGTAACATTATGCTGGCAGTTGCCCTTGGAATTACAATGATCGCAGTTGTAATGATGGCAAAGTGTATCGGGTGTATCCTTCCTCTTCTGGCAAAGAAGATCGGACTTGATCCGGCAATCATGGCGGCTCCGCTTATTACAACAATTCTTGATACATGCACAATCCTTGTTTATTTTAACATCGTAACAACGATGTTTAGGCTGTGAGGGTAAAAGAACGGAAGAAAAGAACAAAGGGAAGAGAAAACAAATAACAAAGGGCATAAGAAACCAAAGATTGATATTTTTATAACAATCATACAAAGATGAAAAGAAATTGTATAAAATTGTACTTAAAAATGCACATGGAATCCCCTTGTATACAAAATCCCTTTGCGTTATAATAAAAATATAATTGTGAAAAATGAAAGGTGGCTTTTAAATCATGGGATTTATCGATGAAATCAAGGCAAGAGCAAAAGCTGATAAAAAGGTGATTGTTCTTCCTGAGACAGAGGACGAAAGAACTTATAAGGCTGCGCAGACGGTCTTAAGAGAAGGGATTGCAGATTTGATTCTCGTAGGAAACGAAGAAGAAATCGAGAAAAATAAAGGCGCATATGATATTACAGGCGCTGTGATCGTTGATCCGGCTAAAAATGATAAAACAGAAGAGTATATTGCAAAGCTTGTTGAATTAAGACAGAAAAAAGGAATGACAGAAGAGCAGGCAAGAGAGCTCCTCCTGAATAATTATCTGTACTACGGCGTTATGATGGTGAAAATGGGAGACGCCGACGGTATGGTGTCCGGAGCATGTCATTCTACGGCGGATACACTTCGTCCGTGTCTTCAGATCTTGAAGACAAAGCCGGGAACAAAACTTGTATCTGCATTCTTTTTAA
>OBCT01000885.1_pt1 | contig 9460 bp, 5 predicted proteins | sample 1495981 | NCBI WGS metagenome assembly OBCT01 (sample SAMN04168658, study PRJEB22393) | human gut metagenome | biome: human gut microbiome; feature: stool | host: Homo sapiens | collected 2014-03-24
CAGCAACGAACTGCATCTGATAGACGCAGAGAAAATCCATCAAGCCGTAGAAAAGATGGTGGAATCACTCGATTTAGCCGCGGGATCAACTACTAACTTCGATCTCTATCAGGTTGTGGAAAACTACTTTAAAGATCTCGAGAAAAGGAGAAAAATTAATCATGTACTGGGAATCAAAGAAGATAGATATGAACTAGCTGAAGATTTCGGCATAAAATAAAAGAAAGAAATTTATTCAATCACACCAGACAAGTTTTCCAAAAAATAAGGGAGTTTCACTTAATGTGAGACTCCCTCGTTTTTTGTAATAATCAGCGTAGAATAATTAATTTCCCTGATGCACAGTAAGTTGTGGGAAAGGGAAGTTGATACCTTTTTCATTGAAGGTTTCGTAAATCGCTTTATTTATATCGAAATAAACACCCCAGTAATCTCCGCTATTTACCCATACACGTGCCACTACATTCACACTGCTGGCGTCCAACGCATGAAGAGCCACAAAGGGAACCGGCTCATTCAGGATGCGTTTATCAGCAGCAAGAATCTCATAAACGATTTTCTGTACTTTCTCATAATCTTCTCCATAATCTATACCAATAATCCATTCTACACGGCGGGTTTCCTGATGACTGTAGTTGGTCACTATTCCACTGCTCAATGAACCATTGGGAATATAAATCAGTTTGTTGTCCGCGGTAGTAAGGATGGTATGGAATATCTGAATTTCTTTTACCGTGCCAGCTGAACCTTGCTGTGTTTCTATCCAATCGCCAACTTTATAAGGTCTGAACAAAAGAATAACCAATCCCCCGGCAAAGTTCTGCAGATTGCCGGATAAAGCCATACCGACAGCAACACCGGCAGAAGCCAATAAAGCTGCGAACGAAGTGGTTTCAACCCCTAGAGCGCCAACGACAGAAATGATTAACAGAATCGTCAACAGAATATTGACCAGACTTTTAACGAAAGTTTTGATACTTACATCCACTTTTCGTTTATCCATCAGGCGTCTGATAAACTTGTTGAGCAGCGAGATGAGGAAACGTCCGACGACAAAGACAAGGATCGCAATCAATATACGTTCTCCGGCACGAATACCGAAGTCTATCAGTTGTTGAGTAATCAGCGAAAGTTTATCTAAGCCGTCAGCATTGGCAATCGCCTCTTTTATTAATTCATCTGCAGCCACTTGCACAGAGTCCGCAGCTTGTGTTGCTTGCAATAATAGTAGCATAATTAAAATGTATATTAAATGAATAAATTGTTGTTTTGTTATTTCAACAATTTACAAAGTTATATTGTTTCTCGTAAATAAAAAAGTTTTTTAATAATCGAGATTATTATTCCTTTTATTTCCTACACTTTATTGCATACAACTTCATTTATATCAGTTATCATCTAAGATCTGATTTATTTTGTAAATCAAAAAACCATAATATTCCTTCATGTCCGGAGAAGCAGATGAAATACGGCTACTCAAAAGATTTCTTATTTTTAATAGCATATCCCAATAAACTGAGGCGTCTTGATGTGAGTTCACTGGTACTATATCCTGCGCCTGCCAACCCATTACGAAAGAATTAGCCTCATTAAAAATATCCATTTTAAAACTATCTCCCCGTAAAGCTTGCTGACGTCCGGCATTCTTAGCCGTACCTCCACCCATATTTTTCGATATATTCTTTACTAAATAATCAATAAAGGCATTTTGATACAGCATCTCCGTATTCGTCAGTACTCTGTTTTGCAACACTCCTTTCCAAACAATAGAATGAATATCATCCATATAGTTTTTTACAGAGTATTCTCCGTCGGATTTCTCCGAGCATAATGCCACATAACGGATTCTGTCGAATAATAACTGAAAAATGTATTTGCGTGTCTTATCTACGATCAAATCCTGTAATTCCAAACTGGATTTAACTTCAGCATTTGTCAGCCAGTCCAAATCCATCGACATTTTCACCAGATAATTCAATGCTTTCTGTTGCATTTCCTTAGATACCGGAAAGCTTATTCCTTCCTTTCCTTCATCCAGATAAAGTCCACCTATCCAGAATGATAATTCCATTGCTCTATTGGTAAATAGCTTTATCAAACTTGCATATAGTTCTGCACGCCGACTTATATCATAATCCTCTTTTGCATACCACTTCATAAAGTTTGCAATTGAAATTTTCAAATTTTGAATCTGATAATCTGCTGCTTTAAACGGATCATCACCGAGATCCCAATATAATGCAGTCGGATCATATAGGGCATAAAACTCCTGTCTTGGCCCATAATGATACTCATGAGCAGTATAAGCATCTTCTACCCATTTATTTAAAGTAACGAGTTCCTTCTCCGGCTTATCAGCAACAACAGGAGCATACAAATAACGAATTGGGAAATAGTCATACGGACCAATTCCCGGTTGCACTAACACAGCACCCTTTTCAACATCCTCCGGCTGGGCAATATAATTACACATTATGTTATCCATAACAGAAGCAGTCAATCCGTGCTGACGCGTAAATTCAGCACTTCGGAGCGAGTCTACCGGGTAATGATAAGAAGCCCCCATATTATCTGTAAGTCCCAAACAACGACCTACTTGCTGTGCAATACCGACTTTTAACAATTCTCCCATCTGCTTTTCCGAAAGTGTCAATGTTCTGGCCGTCGGATCAGAAGCCATAGTCTGCGTACAACGACCGCTATATAACAAAGAAAGAAAATTATGATGGATGTAAACTGAAGCATTCAGTATTTCGCCGGTACGAGGGTCTGTGTGCATAGAAGTCTGTGCCATATACATCCAATCCGGTGCATAACAAATAGAAGAATGACGGATGTTGGAAGAAGAAAAGTCTGTTCCTTTCGGCCATTCTTTAGCCTGAACAGCATTTAAATAGCCAATCTTCTCAAAACTTTTATTCCATTCTTCTACTCCTTCCTTGATATAAGGTTTCCAAGAATCCGGCATTAACGTATCGATATAAAATACTATCGGCTTTTTAGGTTCTACCTTTTCTCCCCTTTTAAACGCAGCTTTGTCCGAAGGCTCCAAACGCCAACGTTTTACTAAATGAGTGCTTTTCAAAGGAGACATCTCATCTACATACTGCTTACGGACTAGAAATGCCGTATTCACTTTTTGATTAGCATATCGGATATCCATCGGCGTTTCCGGAAGTAATACCAACATTCGTGCTGCAGTAACCGTCACAGGTACATTTCGTTGCATAGTGATTGTTCCGAAAGCAGTATAATCCACATCATATCCCAATACACAGGTTACCGAAATATTATCCGGATAACTATGAATATCCTTTAAAAAAGAACGTGAAGTGTCACATCTGAATTTCCGGGTTACCATTCCATACATTGAATTAGGTGCATAAGACGAAAAAGGATTCGAGTAATCCGAATGTTCCAAAAATAAAGGAGCCAGGTTAACCAGAACCGAAGAACTGTCTTTTGCAAAAGCTTCTATCTTAAAAGATTTATAGACACCTCCCGAAGCAGACTTCAACAAAGAAGATGCTACTCCTTCTTTTCCCGTTTCCTCACGCATTAAAGGTTGGTTAGTCATCATTCTTGCTTCCAACTTTTTGCCATTTCTCACAAAACGGAACATGACTTCCGGAGAAGTGAACTGCCCGACTACTCCTTCTCCATTGTCACTGATATTAATAATCGAAGAGGCTAAAAGCATTTCTTTCTCCAATAACCTGACTGGAAACTCTACCAGAACTTTATCTTTAGTCCGGTGCATAATCATTAACCCCGTCGAATCAGAAGCAACACAATCTTTTAAATGATTCTCATATCCTTTGATTTCCGTTTTTGCCGACTTCTCCTTTTTTTTACGTGCACAAGCATCCTGTACAGTAAAGAGCAACAATAGAGACAACAAAGAGAAATATATAATTTTCCTATTCATACACCTATTTTAAAGATTGAGATATTTTATAAACCAACAGACGATAATGAGTGCGATTCTCATCACTACCGGCAGACATTCGATTTTTAGCCAACCGCTCAATCTTCCGTAACATAGAATAATAATGATGTTCCATCGACTCTACAGGGATAGTAACAGAAACAGTATCTTCAAATCCCATAACTTCTTTAGGATCATTGAAATGATTCAATGGTCCATCATACAAATAAGTGGGAGCAACAATACCTTCAGGCAAAGGTATTCGTTCATCCGTCAACATTCTCCCTGATGTTCCGGCAGCACTTCCTTTCTTGACTGTTTTGATTCCATTCATTAAATAGGATACGAACTTTAGCTGCATATTTTTCTCAGAAGCCGAAAGTACATTTTTTTTATCCGGGACCATAAACATATAATAGTATAGATCATCCATATAATCCAGCTGCGTATAAGGATTCTGCTCCATCTTATCCCCACAAATTGCCACCGAAGGGAAACGTTTTAGCACATAGTCAATAATCAGGTTCTCTATCACACTGCTCAAATTCGAATGAAGAGGCAATATTTTTTGTAGAGCCGGTTCATCTATCCATGAACAATCAAGAGCCTGCTCCCAAAGAAATTTTAACGACTCCCTCTGCTTCTCCTTTGTCACAGGAACGTATGAAGGGAACGGATCGCCTTCATAATGTTCATTTACATAAATACCGCCAATATTAAATAATACATTATTAATATAACGTATATACTGACCGATAATCTCGTTATAAATTTCTTTTCGGAAGTCACCTTCTACATCGTCTTTAATCCACTCGTTCATCTGAGACAAAATATATTTCAGATTCATGACTCCGTAAGAGGAAGCTTTCACCGGATCGTCCCCCAGATCTTCTTCAAAAGAACTTGGGTCGATACGAGTACGAATCTGTTGTCTGCCATAACGATAGGCCGGGTCGGGCAACTTCTCACTAATCCATTGTCGCAAAATAGGAATTTCTTCCTCACTGGAATTAGCTGACATAATAGGAGAATATAACCACTTTACTGAAAAATAATCATATATCCCCAAATCAGGAGGAGTCAAACGAACTCCTTTTTCTTTATCTCCCGGTTGTGCCACATAATTATTGCGTGCATAGTCCATAATTGAATAAGTAGTTCCATACTTATTGGTAAAAGAGGCAGAGCGTAATGAATCCACAGGAATCGAAGAAGACGCGGCCATGTTATGCATAAAAGCAAACGTATGTCCTACTTCGTGAGCCACCACATAACTGATACAATCACCCAATATATCTGTAGGAAGTTGTTTCCGGCGAACATCCGTGTCCGCCTGTGCCGTCTGTACAAAACGCCAGTTACGTACCAGCCCTACTAAATTATGGTACAAATAAACAGATGCATTCAAAATTTCCCCCGTACGCGGATCACTCCAAGAAGGTCCCATAGCATTGGCTATAAAAGAAGGAGAATATCTCACACAACTATATTTTATATTATCCGGATCAAATTCAGGGTCATCTAATGGAAAGTCTTTCACACAAATTGCATTCTTAAAACCGATCTTCTCAAAAGCATCATTCCATCTTAAAATTCCACGACGAATATATTTTTTCCAAAAATTAGGGAAAGCATTGTCTATATAATATATAATCGGCTTCTTAGGTTCCACCAATTCCCCTTTCTCATATTTTTCTGCATCTACAGGCTCTAAACGCCATCTTAATGCATAATAAACATTCTCAACGCGTTGACTCTCATTGCTGAATTTAACTTTAGGAGTATAAAAGATATTGATACGAGAATCCGCGTAACGAGGACGCATCGGTTTCTCCGGCAGTAAAATAATACTACGTGTCAACACCGCTGTAAAAGGCATCTGCTTAATATATGTCACTCCCATACTCGATACAGTAACATTGTAAGTCAAAGAAGAACGAATACTTAAATTATCATCGAATGATTTGATTGACATAATAGATGAATCCTCCTTTCTGAACTCCTTGCTGACAGTGTATGCTGCCATAATAGGAGAAAATGGGGAAAAGGGATTCATATTGTCCCGATTTGCCAATAAAAAATCTGTCATATCAAAAACCACAGCTGTACTGTCCGGTGAATATGCTTTTATATTAAAGTTCTTCAGAATTGCCGGTCGGGTACTTTCTGATATTCTCTGCTGTAGATTGCTATCATGTGACATATAATCATCAGATACTTCACATAAGCTAATCAACGAGTCTGTTTTTATAAATGTAATATGCAAAGGAGCATACGGTTTTTCACCAACACTTCCAAAACGATTATCTGTAGTCTCACTAATAGTAGAGCCTAACAACATATCCTTTTCCAACAAATTCAAAGGTAATTCAAAATAGACGCGGTCATCCATTTTATGAAGTGTTATCATACCTTTTACTGTTTCACACTTTTTGCCACGAAACAGTTTCTCATAAGGAGTAGCTTTCTTCACCTGTTCCGATTTTGCCTTTTTCTTTTTCCAAGGAAACTTAGCATGCCCTTCATTAGAAAACATAACTAACAACGAAAGACCCACTAGAGTCAATAAACGTATTTTCATTTGAATAAATTATTAACGATACATTTTTGACGGACTTCCATAACGGTAAATCACGTCTACCACTTCTCCAATATTATTTACTTCGTGAAGTTTCTTTGCTTCACCACCCATAATAGTCGATTCATCTACAGCGTATACGACAAAACCGTCCTTCATTCCAACTCCTAAAGTCATACTTTCATAATTCAATTGAAGATCTGTAATTTCACTATTACAAATAGTATAAGGTATTACACGCTGAGTACTTTTCTCATAATAATACAATTCATTATTAATGGCTCCACCTGAAAAGAACAAATAACTTCCTGAGGCATCCTTTGAACAATAAAACTTAGATTTATCTGTCAAATAGCCTCCGTCAGAGAAGCTAAGATCTGTTTCATTCTTTATTATCACTTTGCCCTGCCAGTCATATTCCAAATCGAATGTCTTCACCGAATAGTTTCCATCCGCATCTTGCAACACTAATACATAACCACAAAGATAATCCGTATAAGGATCTGGAAGATAAGCATCTGCATATATTAACTTTTTACCTTCCAATCCATTGATCGGAACATCATCTATTGCACCCGTATAGTAACTATAAAGGCTACTCAAACTGAGGAAACGATGATTCTTCTCATCATACATCAATACATGTCGTGTTTTATAAAAATTGGCTTGTACCATTCGTGTTATTTTCATTCCCATGTTATAATGCACGGGAATACTACTGTAAGGTGCCGAATGGAACCCCGCATTATCAGGATTCTTCAACAAACGAATATATATTTGTCCGTTAGCTGTCAACAGAACATCTGTATAATAAAGATAAGCAGCATCTGTCACAACAAAATCTTCAGGCACTCCTTCGGTAAATTCCTGTGTAGTATATAAAACTTTCATCATCGAATTCCCCTCCAATTCCAATGGACCTTTTGCATCCTGATTGACAACCAGAATTTCCGGATTAGTTTTCTTACCGGAATAATGTTCTACTAATTTATATGGTTGACTGCCTAGTTCCTCGCCATTTACCTTCTCATAAATATTTAAATAATCCACATACTCATCATTATCGTCACGAACTTGTGTTAATATAGCCTTATGATTCAAATCTGACAAAATAGCCCATCCTGTTTTATAAGAAGATTTAGCTACCAGTTGCAGATTTTTCATTGTTCTAATCTTACTGTCTTTATGGATGACTGAGTACAAAACATAATAAGTAATAGCTTCTTTGGGTACAAATGAGAGTATCTGTTCGTTACACACAACCTCACCATTTAACTCCCATTCAAATTCATAATTAGAGACATCATCTCCCTCGCTAAAAGACAGATTAGGTTCAATATGCGTTTCTTCTCCAATGACCCCGTCATATATAGACTCACTAAAAGTTATCTTCACCGTGGGAGTTTGTAAGTAGTCATAAGAGCCTTTATCATCTACACAAGAGTAAAAGGTCATCAACCCACTCAATAAATAAATAAGATATCTTGCTTTCATAATCATATCGTTTTTAAATTATCCTACTACCGGAACAGACATATACGATCCATCTTCATCCTGCATCGGATTTCCCTCATCTTCTTTTTTTATGAGATAGTACTTGAACTGGCGAGCCAAAGACCATCTTTCAGATTCTGACAGCTCCGTCAGATCTCCCACTCCTGTAACTTCCATGAAAAGCCTGAACTTAGTTTCTGTATATTTTCCTAATAAGCTTTCTGTTACAACATCATCCCACCAAAGAGGTTGAGATATTAAAGAGCTAAAACGAACGACTTTACGAGTATATATATTTTGTCCGGGTTTTAAAACATCATTCTCCACAATGTCAATCACAAGCCGGACTTCTTTTGTATCCAACAATGCCGTTTTCTTCAACAAAAAATACCCAGTTTCTTCCAAAACATCTTTCCGAAAAACCATCTCATTCTCCAATTCATACGAATCCGGTTCAGCTGTTGTCAGTTCCTTATTAACCCTCAGACTAACATAAGCATCATTTGCCAACGGTAATCCTATCAATCGCATATTGAGAGGTACCTTTATTTCCTCTTGTGTCCCATAGAAGAAAAAAGAATAAGTCAAGGAATCTTTATACTCTTCCACAAACTGCACATAGTTACCGGAATCCCATATCCGGATTTCGTCCTTTTCACAAGCAACCAACAAAAAGAAGGTTGCTATCAATAATGAATATATCTTTTTCATTTTGTTTATCTCCATAAATTAATAGATTATCTCACTTTCCGGTATCGGCATTACATATCTGCCATCCATTTGTATTACTTGTGTTCCCGTGGTGACAGGCATATTCCAGCGTTTAAAGAAATAAAACATCTGTCCCTCCGCCAAGAATTCTTTCTTGTATTCTGCTACCAACTCATTATAATAGTCTTTCGATGCTGTGCCTGAAATATCTCGTTTCGCTCCACGTGCTTTTCTAACTACCGACAAATAAGAGAGAGCCTCCGACAGGCTTGTCTTAGAACTAGCCTCACTCAAGATATAATACATTTCACTTAACCGAATCATCGGTATCAGCTTATACTGAATGGTGACACTCTGGTTCGTTGAATTCGTATTTATCCATTTCATTGATGTTTTACCAGTTTTACCATCAGAGGTCGCTAAAGAAGTACGATAGTCATCCGCATCCAGTTCAAACAAAGCATCGTAATTCTTCAGAGTCATTAATAAACTATTATTAGCAGATTTAAAATTATCAATACGCTCCAATAACTCCCGGTCGTAAAAAGCCAGGAATGTGTCTTCATACAATTTGACATATTTATATTTATCCGTAGCTTTCGCATAATCGTAAGGATCTGTAAAATAAAACCATTTTCGACGAGTTACGAAATCATCTATTACATGCTTGGCATACTTGACAGCATTGTTCCATTCATTATCATACAAATATACACGAGCCAAAAGTGCATTAATAGCCACATAATTCA
>OBCT01000887.1_pt1 | contig 9408 bp, 9 predicted proteins | sample 1495981 | NCBI WGS metagenome assembly OBCT01 (sample SAMN04168658, study PRJEB22393) | human gut metagenome | biome: human gut microbiome; feature: stool | host: Homo sapiens | collected 2014-03-24
ATGAGGCTGGTTTCTACGACTATATACACAAGTTGAGCCGTACCCCTATCCTGAAAGCGCAGCACCCCGATTTTGAAATAGCCCAGATGGGGATTCACGGCCAGCGTGGCGTATCGTGTGCGGACTGCCACATGCCTTATAAGAGTGAAGGTGGCGTGAAGTTCAGCGACCACCATATACAGAGTCCGTTGGCTATGATAGACCGTACCTGCCAAACCTGCCACCGCGAAAGTGAGGAAACTTTGCGCAACAACGTCTACGAACGCCAGCGCAAGGCCAATGAAATCCGTAACCGCTTGGAGCAGGAACTTGCCAAAGCCCATATCGAAGCTAAATTTGCTTGGGATAAGGGAGCTACGGAAGAGCAGATGAAAGATGTGTTGGCGCTGATTCGTCAGGCACAATGGCGTTGGGACTTCGGTGTGGCATCTCACGGTGGCTCTTTCCACGCACCGCAAGAAATCCAGCGTGTCTTGTCTCATGGGTTGGATAGAGCCATGCAGGCGCGTTTGGCTATCTCCAAGGTGCTGGCGAAGCATGGATATACAGACAATGTTCCTATGCCGGATATCTCCACCAAAGACAAGGCGCAGGAATATATCGGGCTCGATATGGATGCCGAAAGAGCTGCAAAGGACAATTTCCTGAAGACTACAGCACCGGCTTGGCTGGAAAAAGCGAAAGCTAACAACCGGTTAGCACTAAAATAAATTTGTACATCGTCAAATCATAAATCAGAAGATGTGGAAGAAACCGTGGGGGTATAAGGAAGGTTTTATCTGTGGGGCAGGACTGTTTGTCACGGGCTTGCTGTTACAGTGGAGCGTTGGAGGCATTCGTTGGGGCTTGTTTGCATGGCCGGTCAATATCATTGTTCTGGTGCTGTTCTTGCTGTTGCTGGCAGGGATGCATGGGCTTCGCAAACGGGTGTATTGTTTCGGATGGCTCAGTCATTATACGGCTGCAGTTTCTTCCCTGGTCTGTGTGGCGGCTATCACTGTCATTATGGGGTTGGTACGGCAGGTTCCCTCCACCCATCCTTCGGCAGATGTCATCGGCTTTTCGAAAATGCTTTCTTTTGGGCCGTTTGTGTTACTTTATGTCTGGCTGGTTGCTGTCTTAGGGATGACTATTCTCCGTGCCGCTATCCCCTTCAATGTGCGTAAGATTCCTTTTCTGCTGAATCATGCCGGCTTGTTTGTTGCCCTTCTGACGGCAACGCTGGGCAATGCGGATATGCAGCGTCTTAAAATGATTACCCAATTGGGCAAGACCGAATGGCGTGCCATAGATGAGGGCGGCAAGCTGACGGAACTTCCGCTTGCTGTTGAGCTGAAAGAATTTACTATACACGAGTATCCTCCCAAACTGATGCTGATAGACAATGAGACGGGGCAGGCACTGCCGAAGGATATGCCGGAACATTTGTTGCTGGAAGAGAAGGTGGAACGGGGAAAATTGCTGGATTGGGACATCTCCATTTTTCAAACCATTCCTATGGCTGCCTCCGTGGCTACGGAAGATACCTTAAAGTTTACTGAATTCCATTCGATGGGAGCTGCCTATGCCGTTTATCTGAAAGCGGTGAACACCGCCTCCGGACAGTCGAAGGAGGGATGGGTGAGTTGCGGCAGCTTCATGTTCCCCTATAAGGCATTGCGTTTGTCGGAGCAGACCAGTCTGGTGATGCCCGAACGTGAGCCGCAACGGTTTGTGTCTGCTGTTACGGTTTATACGCAGGCGGGAGATGTGGTGGAAGACACTATCGAGGTGAATCGTCCGTTGAAGATATCCGGGTGGAATATTTATCAATTGAGCTATGACGAGACGAAGGGACGGTGGAGTGATGTCAGTGTCTTTGAACTGGTGCGCGACCCCTGGCTCCCGGCTGTATATGCCGGCATTATAATGATGGTGCTGGGAGCAGTCTGCTTGTTTGTCAATGCACCAAAAGGAAAAGAAGAAAGAAAGGAGGAGACGGTATGAGTTGGGATTATTTTGCTCTGTTTGCCATTGTCGCTTTACTCTTCTGGGGATGGGGAGCTTTCGCTGCATGGCGTGGAAAACGCCCGGCAGTGGTATATACCTTTACCTGCCTGGGACTGGTTGTCTTTTTCAGTTTCATTGTCGGTATGTGGATTTCTTTGGAACGTCCTCCGATGCGGACGATGGGAGAGACCCGTCTGTGGTATTCGTTTTTTCTTCCGTTGGCGGGAATCATCACTTACGGCCGTTGGAAGTATAAATGGATTCTCGGTTTCAGTACCATTTTGTCACTGGTGTTTGTCTGCATCAATATATTCAAGCCCGAAATACACAATAAGACTTTGATGCCCGCCTTGCAGAGCCCGTGGTTCACTCCTCATGTCATTGTTTATATGTTTGCCTACGCCATGCTGGGTGCCGCTACGGTGATGGCTGTCTACCTGCTGTGGTTCAAGAAGAAGGGGATTGAAAGGCATGAGATGGCTCTGTGCGATAACTTGACTTATGTAGGGCTTGCTTTCATGACGCTGGGTATGCTGTCCGGTGCCGTCTGGGCAAAAGCTGCTTGGGGACACTATTGGGCATGGGACCCTAAAGAGACTTGGGCGGCGGCTACCTGGTTTTCCTATCTGGCATATATCCATTTCCGTCTGGGGCGTCCCGCGGCACATCGCAAGGCATTGGTCGGCCTGCTTGTATCTTTTCTGCTGTTGCAAATGTGCTGGTACGGCATCAATTATTTGCCCTCGGCACAAGGAGTGAGTGTACATACGTATAACTTAAATTAAAATACTTATGAAGATAGTTTATTTGGCATTAGGCTTATGGCTGTTGCCCGGAATGTTGTGGGCGCAAAGTGCGGAGAAAGAGAACGAATTCACCATGTCGATGCAAATCAGACCCCGTGCAGAATACCGTAACGGTGCACAGTTCCCACGTTTCGAGGGAGACAAAGCAGCTGCATTCATCAACAACCGTGCACGCCTTTCCATGGAGTACAAACGCTCGGACTTGAGCATGAAGATTTCCGCCCAGCATGTAGGGGTGTGGGGACAAGACCCGCAGATAGATACTAACGGGCGTTTCATCATGAACGAAGCATGGGCAAAGCTCGATTTCGGTGCCGGTTTTTTTGCACAACTGGGACGCCAGACCTTGTCTTATGATGACGAACGTATTTTAGGAGGACTGGACTGGAATGTCGCAGGTCGCTATCATGATGCCTTGAAGCTGGGCTATGCCAAGAATGCCCACCAACTGCATTTCATTCTTGCCTTCAACCAAAACAAGGAAAAGTCAAAAGGCGGTACCTATTATTATGACGGCGCGCAACCTTACAAGAATATGCAGACCCTTTGGTATCATTATGCGGCGCAAGCTTCCAATCTTGATGTCTCTTTATTGTTCATGAATCTGGGGCTGGAAACCGGTGATGCGGAGACCGAGACCTCCCGTACCCGCTATTTGCAGACGTTTGGTACTTACGTGACTTATCAACCGGAATCGGGAAACTGGCTGCCCGTGCAGGCTGCTTTCTATTACCAGACCGGAAAGAACAAGAATGCGCAGAGTGTATCTGCCTTTATGGCAAGCGTGAAGGCTGCCTATGCCATAGACAAGCAATGGAGTGTGAGCTTGGGTTATGATTATCTGAGTGGAAGTGACGGGGAGGGTGACAAGTTCAAGGCTTTCGATCCCCTTTACGGAACACATCATAAGTTCTATGGAGCGATGGATTATTTCTATGCTTCTGCCTGGCAGGGAGTCGCTCCCGGTTTGCAGGATGCCCAGTTGGGTGTTAACTTCAAGACATCCAAGCAGGTGAGTATGCAATTGAATTATCACTATTTTGCTACTGCTGCCAAGCTGGATGATGTAAAAAAGGGATTGGGTTCGGAGATAGACTATCTGCTTGACTGGAATGTGATGAAGGGCGTGAAGCTTTCTGCCGGTTACTCCATCATGCGGGGTACGAAGTCCATGGGCGTGGCGAAAGGCGGCGACCATAAACGTTGGCAGGATTGGGGCTGGGTATCTGTCAACATCAATCCGAGAATCTTGTTTGTAAAATGGTAGTTTAGATATACTCTTTCAGAGCTGCTTCATTCAATACCTCAATTTTCTTACCCGTCATTAGGATAATACCTTCTTTGGTCATCTTATTGATTTCCTTTGAAAGTGCCGGGCGGGTTACATTGAGGTATTCTGCCAGCTCAGATTGGGTATGCGCTATGGTGATGCTGGTAGAGTTGGAAATTCTGTTTTCAAACAGATAGACGACAAACCTTTCGCGGACTGTTTTGCGGGAAAGGGCTTTTAATCGCGAAACCGTGCAGGCATTGCAATTTCCCGTTATGCAAAGGAAGTTGTGTAGCACTTTGGGATCCTGGCTGATAAGTTTGAAGGTGGATTCTTTGGTCGCAGTGAATAGGATACAGTCTTCAATGGCGGTAAAAGTTGCCGGCAGTGTGGTGTTGCTGCCGAAGAGATGGGGAGTGGCAAAGGCCCGGGGGGCAACGATGTATTCTACCATAACCTTATTGCCCAGGCCGTCTATAATATCTACACGCAATTTGCCTTCCAATAGTATATATAGCTTCTTGCAGGGGGTGCCTTGCCGGGCAACTATATCTTTCTTGTCTATAGAATAGACTGAATATTCCAGTTTCTCAAGCAGCGATTGCTTGATATTATGTGGCAAATCCCTTAGTAGAGGGATTTGGAACAATAACTGTTCGTACTTTTCATCCAGTAGAATCTTTTCCATAGCTTTTTATTCTTGGACAAAGGTAAGAATAATATATAAGTGCGGGCATTTTTTATAAATACTTTTGGGCAGAGATTTCATTTATCCGCATTTCCTTCTTTTCTATCCGGATGCATCCTTCGCTTGCCAGCTCCGATAAGGCACGTGCCAGCGAGGGACGAGCCACTCCCAGTATTTGTGCCACTTCCTGCTGGTTGAGTATCGTGCCATGCATGCGTAGATAGTTCAGTATGCGCGATTTTAGGCTTTGCAGGGCAAAGGCATTCAGCTTTTTGGAGAGAAACAGAGTTCTGTCCGATACCAGTTGCAGAAAGTTGCGCATCACAGTGGGGTGTCGATGCAGGAATTCCAGGAAGACATTCTTGTTTATGATGAGTATCTCACATTTCTCTTTTGCTTCGATATTTACCGGGAAGCGGTTTTCGGAGGCAAAGACAAAAGCCGGGGCAAGTAGTTGCGGGGCTTTCAGCGTTTCTATGGTGAGTTGCTTTCCCTCTGCACTGACCATTTGGGTACGCACACTGCCGCAGCACAATATGAATAGAGAACGGTATGCTTCTCCCTGCATGGCAATAAAGTCAGCAGGTTTGCATTGCCTGCGTGCATGTTCGGGTGCCAGGATGAGGGATAATAATTCTTCTTCTGTTATGCCTTGAAAAGGAGGCATTTTCAATAATGTATGGATTTCCATTCTCTTTTTTACTTTTTTGTGTTTCGATGTAACATTCGTGACAGTTTTCGCGTTGTAGAACTCTCATCTTTGCACAAAGATAATGCAAACCGAAAGTAATAGAAAATAAGCTTGCTTATTTTTATTGCTAAGGTGCCGCTTCTTTTATGGAAAGATAATGTAAACTTTTAAATGAATAGGAATATGGAATCAGACATGTTTTGTTATCAATGTCAGGAGACTGCCAAAGGAACTGGCTGTATATTGAAAGGTGTGTGTGGAAAAGAAAGCCATACGGCTCAAGCAATGGACTTGTTACTGTTTGTAGTCAGGGGCATCTCTGTTGTTGCCGATACATTACGTAAGGCAGATTGTCCGGTCTCTGAAGAAGTGAATGTTTTTGTGACGGATGCTCTGTTCTGCACCATTACGAATGCAAATTTCGACGATGAAAGCATCTTGAAGCGGGTGGATAAAGGAATCATCATGCGTAATGGATTGATTCAAGAAGCGGAACACAACAAAGTGTTCCTACCCAAAGTAGATGAACTGACTTGGCAGGGAACGCGTGATGACTATGCCGAAAAAGCGAAGACAGTAGGTGTTCTGCGTGAACAAGATGAAGACCTCCGCTCGTTGAAAGAATTGCTTGTCTATGGCTTGAAAGGTATGGCAGCCTATCTGGAGCATGCCATGCGTCTGGGATTCAATGATGATACGGTTCATGTTTTCATGCAACGCGCACTGGCTACCATTGCGGTTGAGTCTCTATCGGCAGAGGAGTGGGTGAAGCTGGTTCTCGAAGCCGGTGAGTTCGGAGTAAAGACAATGGCTCTATTGGATGCGGCCAATACCGGTACTTACGGTAATCCTGAAATTACAAAGGTGAATATCGGTGTGAAGAACCGTCCGGGAATTTTGATCAGCGGCCATGACTTGAAAGATATGGAAGAATTATTGAAACAGACTGAAGGCACGGGAGTAGACGTCTATACACATGGTGAAATGCTGCCTGCCCACTATTACCCCGCTTTCAAGAAATATTCCCATTTTGTAGGCAATTATGGTAATGCCTGGTGGAAACAGCGCGAAGAATTCACTTCCTTCAACGGACCGATTCTGTTTACCACCAATTGCATCGTTCCTCCTCTGGCAAATGCCGTGTATAAAGAACGTATGTTTACCACCAACTCTACCGGCTATCCGGGTTGCAAGTACATTGATAAGGATGCTGAAGGTAGGAAAGACTTTTCTGAAATCATAGAGATTGCCAAACAATGCCAGCCCCCGGTGGAGATAGAGCATGGAGAGATTATCGGCGGTTTTGCTCATAACCAGGTACTGCAACTGGCAGACAAGGTGGTAGATGCCGTGAAGAGCGGAGCCATACACCGCTTTATCGTAATGGCAGGCTGCGATGGACGTATGAAGAGTCGTGACTACTACACGGAATTTGCCAAAGCCTTGCCGCAAGATACCGTTATCCTGACCGCAGGTTGTGCCAAATACCGCTATAATAAACTTGGTTTGGGAGACATCAACGGCATTCCCCGTGTATTGGATGCCGGGCAGTGCAATGACAGCTATTCACTGGCGGTAATAGCCATGAAGCTGAAAGAAGTATTCCAGCTGAACGACATTAATGAACTTCCCATAGTCTACAACATAGCGTGGTACGAACAGAAAGCAGTTATTGTATTATTGGCATTATTGAGCCTCGGTGTGAAGGATATTCACTTAGGACCTACATTGCCCGCTTTCCTTTCTCCAAATGTCGTCAAGGTACTGGTTGATATGTTCCATATTGCAGGTATCGGTAGCGTGGAAGATGATTTGAAGAAATTCGGATTGTAAATAAGATGATGGGGTGATATCCTGCTATCACCCCATCATCTTATCCTCTTATCACATTATTTATCGCTTCCTCCGTTCCGCAGAACGGCCCGTGCGATTGTAGCTTTATGGTACACATGGCGGCGGCAAAGCATCCGGCTTCTCGATAAGACGCGCCTTTGTCGCGCATATACAGATATCCTACCATATAGGTGTCTCCGCATCCCGTTGCATCTGTAATCTGCAGGGCAGGGTAGGCGGGTATTTCGTGGAATTCTCCTTGGGCATAAATCAGCGAACCTTTATCTCCCAGGGTCAGCAGCACTTCCTTCACGCCCCAGTCTGCAATCAGCAATGCAGCTTCGTGCGGTTCACTGCATCCGGTCAGCACTTCCATTTCAGCTTCGTTGGCTTTCAGGATATGGATATACTTCAATGCTTCTTTCTTTTCCGGCCAGTCTACGGCCAGCACCTTTTCATTCTCCACCTTGCGGAGAAATCCTTGCACGTCTACCGAGAGGAGTCCCTTGCCGGACAAGAACTTGATGACCTCCAAAGAGAAGTCGTCGGCAAGGTATCTTTCAAACCTTCCACGGTGAAAGGGTCTGCTTTTGCCGTGACACGTTGTGTACGTTCGTTTTGATTTTCTCCATAAATATTCTCGAAACAGACGGAATGTGTGCTGTGCAAGGCTTTGACGGAAATACCTTCTTTCCGAATGTCTTCCACAATGCCCATGTCAGTATCAGCCAAAGCTGTTACCAATAGAAAATCGTTAGCATTCAAGTGCTTGATGGCATGTGCGAAGTAGAAGGAGGTGCCTCCCGGCATATATATGGTATTTTTAGGGGTTACAACTTTATCTTGGGTAATATAACCGATGCAACATAGACTGTGTGTGTTCATTTCTTTGTTGGCTTTTTATTGCTTTATTGTATTGATTCCGTAAATTGGGCGCGAAGATAGTGATTTAATAACAATTCGACTATATTTGCAGCTGTAAATGTAGCCTCATTGAATATGAATTCATTAAAAACGAAAAGAGTACGTATGATAGTTGGCATTATAGTGGGTATTATGGCTGTTACGGTCATAGCGGGATTCGTTTTTGTCAATCAGCCGAGTTTCGGGAGGGCTCCTCAAGGAGAACGGTTGGAGAGGATAAAGAAGTCGCCTCATTACAAAGACGGAGAATTCCGGAATCTGCACAGTACGATGATGATGACTTCCCAAAAGGGACGTTTGGGAGCTTTCTGGGGATTCTTATTTAAGAAAGAAACCGATTTGCGTCCTGAAAAAGAGATTCCGGTTATAAAGACGGACCTCAGCAAGATAAGCAAGGACGAGAATGTATTGGTATGGTTCGGACATTCATCCTATTTTATCCAGATAGATGGAAAGCGTATACTGGTAGACCCCGTATTTTGTGGGGCTTCTCCGGTTTCGTTTGTAAACAAGCCGTTCAAGGGGGCAGATGCCTACAAGCCTGCCGATATGCCGGAGATTGACTATCTGGTGATATCACATGACCATTGGGACCATCTGGATTATGAAACGGTGATGCAGCTGAAAAATCGGGTAGATAAGGTAGTATGTCCTTTGGGGGTAGGTGAACATTTCGAGTATTGGGGATTTGAGAAATCATCTCTGGTTGAGCTGGATTGGTTTGAAGATACTGTACTGGATAAGGGATTTCTGCTTCATTGCTTGCCCGCCCGGCATTTTTCGGGCCGCTCGTTGAAAGCGAATCAGGCACTATGGGCCTCTTTCCTTATCGAAACCCCTTCGCAGAAGATTTATATGGGCGGTGATAGTGGATATGATACGCATTTTGCCGAAATAGGCAAGCAATATCCCGGCATTGACCTTGCCATATTGGAGAATGGGCAGTATAACGAAGATTGGAAATATATCCATACCATGCCCCAATATTTGGGACAAGTGGCCAGGGACTTGAATGCGGAAAAGCTTCTGACTGTCCATCATTCCAAATATGCTTTGGCTAGACACCGCTGGGACGAACCGTTGAAGAATGCCATGAATCTGAAAGAGAAAGACTCTTTGAACGTGTTGATGCCTATTATAGGGGAAGTGGTCCGGTTAAAATAATGAACGATATTGATTATTTAGCTATTGACGAGTTATTAACGGA
>OBCT01000893.1_pt1 | contig 9307 bp, 8 predicted proteins | sample 1495981 | NCBI WGS metagenome assembly OBCT01 (sample SAMN04168658, study PRJEB22393) | human gut metagenome | biome: human gut microbiome; feature: stool | host: Homo sapiens | collected 2014-03-24
GTATTCTTACTTTCGGAAAAAATTTTGAGGTGGAAACAAGTAGAAGTTTGAATTCTTTAACATATTGTCCAGGATAATAGGCAAAGGGATTTTTCCGCAGTTGTGTAAAAGTGTCCCGGTTCAATGCCGGCCTTCACTAAAACGGTGTGCAAAAATAACGCCTGCCCGACAGATGCAGTCGAACAGGCGTATATATATTTTTCCGAAAGTAGAATCAGATGCTCATATACTTCTTCAGTATCGCTTGAATCTCCTTGTTATGGCTGGTCAATATGTCTTCAAGAATGTTGTTGGCGATGTTGTGCATTCCTAATCCAGTGGCCATAGCAATCTGCTTCAGCTTTCTGTGGGTTTCGCTGGATATCCGGATTACTTCGGTATTCTTTAATTTTCGCTCTTCCAGATATTCCGAGAATTTTTTTCCGCAGACTTTGCTTTCTTCTGTTTTTGGAGAAGACTGCACGGAAGGTTTGGATTCCGGCTTTTCCATTTGTTCCGGCTGAGGTTCTTGGACGGTTTCTGTGACCGGAGCCGATTCTTTCACCTCTTCATGGATGGGCTGCTCAATCGCAGGTTGGGGAATGGTGCTTTCCGCAACACTTCCGATCTGCTGGATTTCCTGCTCTTTCTTACTGGCGCTTTGCAGCAAGAGTTTTCTCATGGCGGCTGATGATGTCCTTTCTTTGTTGGTTGCCATAGCTTTATTCTCCTATATGGTTACAGATTAATTCCAATACCTCTTCACAGAACGCATCACAGGGATGATGGTACGCTTTACTCAGCGTACTTAAATTGCGTTGATAGTCAACCCTTGAATCCTTGATGTAGTTTTGCATCAACTCGAAAGGCAAGGTTTTTTTATTTTTCAAAATTTCTTTGAACTCCAGCACATTCGGAAGAACACGGTTCATAACACCACGCATGGTAGTCTTTTTACCAATCTTTCGACGGCTTTCAATAATCCCTTCATAGATGTTATAGTAAAAGGTCAATGTAGGTCTTAAATCGGTCTGGTTCGGTTCGAAGGGAATGATGATCACGTCAACGAAGTGCAGCGTTTCAACTACACCGTTTTGTTTCAGGTTACCCGGAAAATCGACAAGTATAATGTCGTAATTGTCCTGAAGGAAATCCAGTTGGTTGATGAACTCTGAGGAAGAGATATTGATAACCTCATATTCTTCTTCCTTTTTCATGATTCCGTCCTCGGCTTCGTCCTCACGTAATTTTCCGATAGTGTTCTGCATGTCGTCGATATCCACCACGGCAATGGATAAGCCACCCTCTTCGTTTGACTGCGAATGAATATAACCTGCAAACAAAGCTGTCAGCGTAGACTTCCCTACCCCGCCCTTGGGATTCTCAAAAGCTACGACTACTCCTGGTAATATTTGTCCCATAATGTACGTTTTTAAGTATGTGCGCAAATATATAAATAATAAATTAAATAATTGCATACTTTTATAATTAATTTATTACACACTTATTTACTTAATTATATAAGTATTTACACATATAAATATGAATATAATTATGTATGTAATTAATATTATAGTTAAGTATGTATGTTCATACTTTGTAATAATATAATTAGTAATTATGTATTTTGTAACTAATGGCTTTCCGTTTGCCTGTTACAATGTGCGTAGTTACTTTGTAACAAAGTGAGCGGTTAATCTGGATTAAGAAATCAAGACTTTTGTCTGGTTTTGTTTCACAGCTGAGTATTATTGTATATCTTTGCTAATGCAAGGTATGTTTTTGTGGGTACAAAAACCCTTGCGACAGCCGAGCTGCCGACCAATGTTCGTTACACTCACATACTCTGTATATATGAAAGAGAATCGAGATATAAGTATAAAGATCCGCTTGACGGAAGCCGAGAAAGAACAGCTTCTTCAACGTTCAAAGGAAGAGGGAAAATCCCTTTCTTCCTTTATCAGAGAGTCTGCCTTGAAAGGCAGAAGCATGTCGAAAACCGATGTGCAAATGATATATGAACTTCGTAAAATAGGAGCCAATATCAACCAGCTTGCCAAACATATCAATACGCTTCCGTCCGATGAAAATATATTGTATTCATTGGATCGGATTAACCAATACCTTTCGGATGTAGAAACCATTAACCGGAAATTGTTATGATAGCCGAGATACAGCCTTCTTTCTCATCCCACCTGTCCATGAGCCGGAAAATCGAATACCAGCTTTCCAAGGTCAAGGAAGGAAACGGAAAAGTGCTTTGCACCTCCACCGGTGACGAACTGGCCGCCATGCCAGCCTACATGAAACTTATCTCCCAGTTGAATGACCGGGTGAAACTACCTTATGCGGAATTTATTCTGAGCCTCTATCCGGGAGAAAGCCTTTCCGATGAACAGTGGCTTTCTCTTGCCGGGGAATATATCGAGAGGATGGGGTACGGAAAGTCCTGTTATGCCGTTGTCCTGAATACCGACAAGGCACACAGCCATGTGCATGTGCTGCTGACCACGATTGATGAAGAAGGCAAAAGCATTCCTTCCGGGAATAATTACAGCCGTTCCGAAAAGATCTCAAGGGAACTGGAGCAGAAGTACGGTCTGTTGCCTTTGGAAAGGGAAGGAGGCAAGAGAACCACGTTGGGAGAGGCGCAATACCGTAACTATTATTTCGATGCGGCCTTGAAGAAAGCCATGCGTAGTTATAATTACAAGGATAAGGTATCGGCTGTCCTAGAACAATCCGATACATACTGGTCTTTGGATAAACCCTTGCAAGAAATAAAACTGGCCAATGAAGAATGGCGTGTCCTGTTGGGGGATGAAAGCTATGACAACCTTTTCGCATTGCTGGAAAAAGGAGGTTTTTTCAACCCCTTGTTCAAGGATGAACTGTTACAACAGCTTGACCGCATCTACTCTTTTTCCGAAAGTACATCCGATTTCCGAAGGAACCTGGAACAAGAAGGATTGTATATGCGTCTGGTCACCAAGAAGGACAAATCCTATTATGTCTATGGCATCAAGGATTCAGGCTTTTACCTGAAGGACGTTTCGCTTCCTCAGAAATATCGCTTCGGTAATATCCGTTTTGATGGGCATGGCATGAGTGCCGATGAACAGAAGCATTATCTCTATGACCACGTGTTTAAGGCTTTGAACGCTTCTTCCGGATATGAGGATTTCAAGAAGAACTTGGCGGAAGAATCGATTCGGGTGACGGAGCATGTAAACGGCAAAGGCGCATATGGGATTTCTCTCTATATGGAAAACGTGGAAAATGCTCATCTCTTTAAAGGTGCGGATCTTTCCCGTAAGCTCACTTATCAGAATATACAGAAGCTTTTCGATGGCGTGGCAGTCGGTCTCTCGTCACATATTAATAGGGTAGGGGAGTTCCGTGAGCGGGTGGATCGTGAGGCTTTCTATATGCAGGGTAGGGGAGTTACGGCCATTCCGGATCTTGACATTACCGGCAGCGGGAAGAAGTCGCAAGAGGATGATCTCATACCGTCCAAAAAGAAACGGAAACGCAAGAGTGGCCCCGATTTCTCTTTATGAATACTAACTTAATATAATATATTTCTTTATGAATTATCAGACCGTTTTACAGAATTATCTTCCCGTCGAACAAGGGGATTTCATGTTGAAATATGAGATTGATGACCGAGGGTATGCCATTTATTCACCGGAGAAAGGTTCGTTCTCTTGTATCGAATTACATGGCTTTTCCGAGCTTACTCCTTGGCAATTGGCTTTTCTCCTTTCATTGGATATGCAGCAGATGAAAGAACAGGATGAGTTTTCTCTTTCCGTATGTTGCAAGCGGGAAAAGCTCTTGTCTTATCTCTTTGATGTGGAGGAAAGCGAAACAACTTTAAAGACAAAACATGTGTCCGGGTGGCAAGGCTATCTGATGATGGATATCCATAAGCCGGACAGGGTACGGAACGTGTTCCAGTTCCATCCGGAAACGAAAAAAGCCCGTTTGGTCTTTGACAACCGGTTATGTGTCGCTTCCCTTCGTGAGAAAGAAAAAGGAAAGCTCATCCATCTCTGTTGGAGTCCTTCTCTCTTTGCTGCCATCGATAAGGGAGGAGAGCGTACCGCACCGGCTTATCTGTTGGCTTCTGATGCTGCCTTGTTGCATGGGTATGCCATGAAGCAGATTGCGGAATGCTTTGCTGGTACACCGGCTGAAGAACGGGTTATCGGTATTCATGTAGGGGATAATGTCTATGAGGCCTTGTCTTTTGTGTGCTATTACGCCCGTAACGTGCAGGATGAATATTTGGTTATTCCTGAGCGGAAAGATGGGATGATGATTCTTGAAACCCCGAAATGGAATCCGATACGCCAGGCCAACTTCGTGGCTTCACTTAACAAGATGGCGGTTGACCAGGCGAAGAAACGCTATCCGGAAATGGAGGTTCCAAATGAACGGCCATTCACATGTCTCTCTTTTTCCCGGAAGTCTTTCGTCTATTTCCCGGATCTGAAGGTGTATCAGGAGGTGTTCTTGAAGATGTATTTGGGATTGGTGAGGTTACAGGAGGTGCATTTGCTGGGGTAAGGAACAATTGCAGTGCTGCTTATAATATAGTGGCACTACTATTGTTAGAGTACTTCTATCATTCCTTTGGTTACGGCATCGGCCAGTAGTCTTTTTACAATCCTGCCACTGGGAGGATTGGTTATCCCAAGCGTTATCTCAACCCTGTTTGATAGAGGATGATAGTGCAGGTATTGGAGGATTTCATCTTCAATAGTCATGTTATAATTCTTTTATCGGGACAATTTTGCCTAATATTTATGCTTTTGTTTATTGTTCTGTCTGTTGGATTTTACTTTTTTTTATTTCCGTTCTTCCCTTTTCCTTGTTTTCTGCCTCCCCTTGTGTGCTTTTTCATAGCTCCATCTGAGACCCTTTGTTTTTGAACGGCAAATTTATTTCGGTGGATGGATACGAAAGAGTTCCGGTCTTCGCCCTTTGTACCGAAAAAAATAACGCCGGACGGCTTCGCTGTCCCCAACATTTTTTGTCGTCCAAAACTTTTCTCAATCCCTCCTTCCTTCTTGTTGTGTGCCGTAAAAAAAGGCTCATAAACTCAGATGGGGCAATAGCTGCAAATAGCTATAGAACTATTAGTTAAGGGAAGTGTTAATGATTTTTAGTGGACACGTGTGAACCTATAGGTTAGCCTGTATTCCTTAAATCGCCTGCCCAGTTCCGCTATGATTTCCGGATTGGCCATGGCTTGGGTGATGTGATTCGTTGTCATATCGCAAAGGTAAATATATTAACTGTTAAATCAAAATATGATAGATAACAATTAATATATTTACTATTATATTGAATGGTACAGGATGCCGTTTGTGTGTTAATCCCCCAATTCCATGCTACGCTTATTGCCGCCTATAATCGGGCTTTGCACAGGCTTTATGTCCTGAAGGCTTTTTAGCATCCCTTCCATTTGGAAGATTTTGGCGGCAGCGATGAAGTTGGTGGCGGATATATCCGGCTGGAGGCTTTTCAGTACGTTCTCCGATGGCTGATATCCTCTCATCTTCAGTTCCAGGATGGCGTTGAAGTCATCATTTCGCATAGCCTTCATGAAAGCCTGCTCTTGTTCGTTGGCAATGTCCGGCATTTGGATGGTATGCAGTTGCTTGCCGAACAAGAGCAGGTTTTTTCCGATAAAATCGGCGTGTTCCGGCTTGACCCCGCAATCCTTGGCAGTCTCATGCCAATACGATACGGTTTCCTGTACCTTTTCGATAATCTGTTTGTGTTCCCGGATGCCCATGTTCTCACCTACCTTTTGCAGATCTTCCATCGTGAAATTGTCTTGTTTGCCGTTGAGTGACAGTTGGTGGCGGTTCGTCCATTTGCCGCCCGGTGTGTATGAGTAGCAGAGGTCGTATGCCGGGGCCAGTTTCCATTTCCCTTGTCTATCCATCAGGAAAGAGAAGTTCTTGCTATGGTCATCATGGTTACGGCTCATGACGTTGAACACCATTCTTCGGTATAGTTCCTCCTGATCTGGATAAGGGAGGTTCATCTGCCGCATGATACGGAATATCTCTTCGTATGAATGGCGTTGGTCACGGTCATAGTGGGCAAGCCCGGCCAATGTCTGTACATGGATTTTCTCTCCGTCTTTCATACGGTCAAAACGGCGTGTCATAAAGTGATATGACTCTTTTTCCTGAAGTAACCGGCATTCCATCATATCGATACCGCAGGCTTTTGCCATCCGGTGATAGGCATATTCGATATTTCCTATTCCTTGTGGATTGTCCGTTATCTGCGTGTGTTCGCTGTATTTGCCGCCATCAAATTTCAACAGCCAATATCCGAATCCTTCAGGAGCTTTTACCTGTCCGGAGCGTACCTCTCCGGTAATATCGTTGTAGGCGATGATGGCCTTGGGCTTGGCACCTCCGGCAGATGTTCCCACTTTCAGTATATCCAGAATGTTTCTTCCTTCCTGGCGCAGTTGGACCTGAAAAGCCATTCTGTCCGTGAATACGGATTTGGCAAGCTCCGTCAGTTCCTCGATATGGAGCACTGATGATTCGTTCATGCCGTTGATTGGCGAGGACGGCTCAAACTCCAGTGCGCCCATGCCACGTTTGCCTACATAGCAAAGCCTGTCTAAAGGGGTAATCTCTTCTCCGGACAATCCCTTGCTGGCAAACCATTCATTGATGATCTGGTTTCCGAAAGTGTCCGGCAGTGAATCGGCAAACAGGCCGGGCAACCCCTTGAAACAGTCGGTACGGTTTTCAAGGAACCGGTAGGGGGTGTTCCTGTACTGGCTGATGGGCATGATGATGGGAGAAATGTCAAGACCGGAGCGGATGAACTTCCGTTCATAGTCGAACAAGGCGGCATTGCTTTCCTTTTCCCAATAGAGAGAGCCTACGCTTTCTCCCCACAGCTTTACATCTACTATCAAATCATTCATGGTTATCTTGTTTTAAATGGCGTACACGGTAGCGTTTCTTTCCTTGCAGTTTTTTGAGCTCTATCGGGCTGACCCGGATTTCCGGTACCAGTTGCTCCAGGTTCTCCAGCAGGCCGAGCGAGCGGAGTACGCTGATGAACAACAGCAGCGATACCGATTTGCCCTTCTCGATGTTCGCAACGGTCAAGGGGCTTACACCGGAAGCCGTTGCCAGTTCTTCCTGCGTGATATGCTGCCTGATACGTGTCTCTTTGATGCGCTGGCCGATTCTCATCAGCACAGCTGGATTGCTCATTTCATTCCACATGGTTGTTCCTTTTTTGCAAATATACAAATAATCCATGTAAATATATAGATTAACTTGAATATATGATGTTAATCTATATGAATACAATGATTATAGTTGCTTTATCGGCTGTTTTTTTCTTTGAACTAGGATGAAAACTGACTAAAATCACAATGTGTTGTGAATATGAAAGAGCTAGGAAAGATGATTAAAGAGTGCAGGAAGAGTTTGAAGGTCAATCAGCTGGAACTTCTCCGAACTGGCGGGCGTGGGCATCAATACGCTGGTGGCCATCGAGCGTGGAGAAGGCAATCCTAAATTGGCTACTGCTTTCCATTGGAGTTGATTAAAGTGCGGAAAAATGTATAAGATTGCTTCTATTATCTGCTTATTTTAGTATATTTGTGCTTTAAATAAGTGCGGATAAATGTATTATACGCTGTTTTTACATGTATAAAAATGCTGTTTGTAGATGAAAAGATTTGTTTTGCAACAACTTATAGAATGGAAAAACCGTGAGGATAGAAAACCTCTGATTTTAAATGGTGCCCGACAAGTTGGGAAAACATGGCTGCTCCATGAGTTTGCCAAACTTGAATACAAAAAAGAGGCTTATGTGGTATGCCGTAAGAATAACCTTGCACGCCAGCTTTTTTCTCAGGATTTCAATGTTGACAGAATTTTACGGGGGCTGCGTGCGATGACTTCCGTTGACATTACTCCGGGTGATACGCTTATTATCCTTGATGAGATACAAGATATCCCGGAAGCACTGGAATCTTTGAAGTATTTTAAAGAGGAGGTTCCGGAGTATCATATAGCTGTGGCAGGTTCACTTTTGGGGATATCCCTTCATCAGGATGTGTCTTATCCCGTAGGGAAGGTAAATGTCATCAATATATTTCCTATGAACTTTGAAGAGTTTCTTGTCGCCAAGGGAGAAGAAGAAGCTTGTAAATTGCTTATGAGTGGGGATTTTGAAACGATAAGCCTCCTGCATGACAAATATACGGATCTCCTTCGGCAATATTATTATGTAGGTGGTATGCCGGAAGTTGTACTCAAATATGTAGAAACGGATTCCTTGCTGGAAGTCAGAAGAATACAGTCGGAGATTTTGCAAGGCTATGATCTTGACTTCTCAAAACATGCGCCCAAAGAACAGGTTCTGCGTGTCCGAATGGTATGGAACAGCATTCCTTCCCAATTATTTAAAGAAAACAAGAAATTCATTTACGGAGCTTTGCGAAAAGGTGCCAGAGCCAATGATTTTGAGATGGCCATTCAATGGCTTGTAAATGCCGGGTTGTTGTATAAAGTGCCTCGATGTACCAAACCGGAGCTTCCGCTTGATATTTATGAAGACCTGTCGGCTTTCAAACTCTATATGGTTGATTTGGGGCTTATGGGTGCTATGGTCAAGACAGATCCGGCCCAAGTCTTGATTAAAAACGACATATTTAAGGAATACAAGGGAGGAATGACTGAACAGTATGTATTGCAGCAGATGAAAAGTAAGGGCGTGTCACCGATTTATTACCATAACACAGACAATTCGCGTCTTGAGTTGGATTTTGTTATTCAACGTAATGCCCAAATGGTGCCGATAGAAGTGAAGGCCGAAGGGAATGTCCGGGCCAATTCGTTGACAGCATTACTGGGAAAAAGACCGGAATTGCATGCGGAGAGATTTTCTATGTTGCCTTATAAAGTACAGGGTAATCTTACAAATTTTCCGCTATATGCAATATAGGTGTATCCTTTTCCCATGCCGGTCATACCGTTAGAACTGATTGATAAGTATGATGCGTATGTTGGCCGGTATGTCTATCTTTGTGGCAATGAAAACAGAGAGAGGATTGATTTACGCCTTGTTTTCCGGGACGGAAAGGAGATTGGCACGGATGATCTGAATCTGTATTATAATTGATGTGACGGCTTGGATGTCCCCCGGATGAATGTTCGGGGGATTCTTTTTCTTTTGGGCGTTCCTGTGGGACGGTCAGGCTTTCCGTTGCAAGTCCTCGCCTAAAGGCTGTGGGCTTTACTCTGCAATCCCTAACGCATGGCTG
>OBCT01000912.1_pt1 | contig 9086 bp, 9 predicted proteins | sample 1495981 | NCBI WGS metagenome assembly OBCT01 (sample SAMN04168658, study PRJEB22393) | human gut metagenome | biome: human gut microbiome; feature: stool | host: Homo sapiens | collected 2014-03-24
CGGCGGCACTAACAGATAGAATAAAGTGACTCCGATAACCGTAATGAGGAATAAGGAACAGAAGATGGAAATAATGCGGCTTTTTAATCGTAGCTTATACTGGAAGAATTTGACTAACGGATAGACCATATAAGCTATCAGCCACGCAATAAAGAAAGGTAATAACACTCCGCTAAGACGTTCCACGAGCATTAATATTCCTACAACTAACACACATCCGATGGAACCGCGTATAAAACTGTCGAATGTTATCTTTTTCCTTTCCATAATCTGTTTCTTTTATAGAGTTTATACTTTCTGCTCATCTTCCCCTCGTGCACGGAGATAACATTCCCTGCACAGAGGCTCATATTCGGCTGTTTCGCCTAAAAGAACCTGTTTCTCATTCTTGACTGTACGATGTGAGAAAGAGGCCAGCTGACCACATTTCACACAGATCGCATGAACTTTGGAGACTTCATCGGCAATGGCGCACAATTGTGGCATTGGACCGAACGGATTTCCTTTGAAGTCCATATCCAATCCTGCAATGATAACACGGATTCCATTGTTGGCAAGCTGGTTGCATACATCAATCAAACCACTGTCGAAGAACTGTGCTTCATCAATACCTACTACATCTATCTCAGAAGTAAACAGTAAAATGCTGGCTGACGAATCGATGGGAGTGGAGGCGATAGAATGGCTGTCGTGAGAGACTACGTCTTCTTCTGAATAACGGGTGTCGATAGCAGGTTTGAATATCTCGACACGTTGTTTCGCGAATTTCGCTCTCTTCATTCTGCGAATCAATTCCTCTGTCTTTCCGGAGAACATAGAACCGCAGATTACTTCGATCCGGCCTCTTCTTCTAGTCTCCTGTATGTGGTCTTCTGAAAATAATACCATGAGATTTTGTGTTTTCTTGATTAAATAAATATGTGGACAAAGGTAAGCAATTCAATGTGCAAGAACTGTTAAATTATCCATTATTTTAAGTTATTGCATAAATTATTCCTACATTCGCACCGTATAAACAATGGACTGACATGAAACAGAAGCTATTAACAGATATTGAGTTGGATGTTCATGAGTTGAAGTATCTCATGGATTCATTTACCAAGGAGCCGACTCCGACTTTGTCTGAACTGTTGAAGCGGAGCATTACACGGATGCAGGGGCGTTTGGAAGAACTGCAGCAGGAGGTGGATGCTGTTCAGGTAATTTCTCCGTCAGCTGTGGAAGAGACAGCGGAAGAGGAGGATGAAGTTGCCGGGTCTGAAGAGGATTCCCCCGTGATTATACAATCTCTCGAATCGGTTGTTGTGAAAGAAGATGAGGAAGGAGAAGCCATTGTTGCGGAAGAGAAACCTGTCGTAATAGCGGCAGCTGCAGAGACAGCAGCAGCAGAAGAAGAAGAAGAAGAAGAAGAAGAAGAAGAAGAAGAAGCAGCAGCAGCAGAAGAAGAAGAAGAAGCAGCAGCAGCAGCAGAAGAAGAAGAAGAAGAAGAAGAAGAAGAAGAAGAAGGGAAAAAAGAGGAACCGGCAATTGTTGAGGAACCTGTCGTTGAAACTGTTGTGAAAGAGGAAGAACCTAAATCGGCTGTGTTGGGAGAAAGTCTCAAACTGTCTGCCGGCTTGCGACATGCTATCAGCTTGAATGATTCTTTCCGTTTTTCTCGTGAACTGTTCGGAGGCAACACTGATTTGATGAATCGGGTTATCGAACAGATATCAGTAATGAGTTCCTACAAGACTGCAGTCGCATTTCTGTCCTCGAAAGTCGAATTGAATGAAGAAAAGGAGGCGGTGAACGACTTTCTGGAGCTACTAAAGAAATATTTTAATCAATCAGTATAAAACAAAAACAAGATGGGAAAGCTATATGTAGTGCCTACGCCGGTAGGGAATCTGGAGGACATGACTTTTCGGGCTATCAAAGTCCTGAAAGAGGTCGATCTGATTTTGGCGGAGGATACACGTACTTCCGGTATTTTGCTGAAACACTTTGAAATAAAGAATGCAATGCAATCCCACCACAAATTTAATGAACATAAAACGGTGGAAAGTGTTGTTAATAGAATAAAGGCAGGTGAAACGGTGGCATTAATTTCGGACGCCGGAACACCCGGAATCTCAGATCCCGGATTTTTGGTTGTTCGTGAATGCGTGCGCAACGGCATTGAAGTGCAGTGCCTGCCGGGAGCGACCGCTTTTGTTCCGGCGCTTGTTGCATCGGGATTGCCGAATGAGAAGTTCTGTTTTGAGGGATTCCTTCCTCAGAAGAAAGGACGACAGACACGATTGAAGGCATTGGCGGAAGAACGCCGTACTATGGTGTTTTATGAATCGCCCCACCGTCTGTTGAAGACGTTGACGCAGTTTGCCGAATATTTCGGTATGGAGCGTCAGGCAACCGTGTCGCGTGAAATATCCAAACTCCACGAAGAAACAGTTCGGGGCAGTTTGGCTGAATTGATAGAACACTTTACCGCTACCGAACCCCGGGGCGAGATTGTGATAGTATTAGCAGGAATAGATGATTAAATAATTTCATTAAAAAACGTAAAACGTAAACGTATGAAAAAGTTAGCTGTTTTATTTGTATGCGTAGCCATGTTAGCTTCGTGTGATAGCTTTAAAGGTGGAAGTAAAGACCTGAAAGCTGAAAATGATTCTCTTTTGATGGAACTGAACCAGCGCAATGCTGAACTGGATGATATGATGGGTACTTTCAATGAAGTTCAGGAAGGTTTCCGTAAGATCAATGCTGCCGAAAGCCGTGTTGACTTGCAACGTGGAACCATCACTGAAAACTCTGCCAGCGCCAAGCAACAGATTGCTTCTGACATCGAATTCATCTCTAAACAGATGGAAGAAAACAAAGCGCAGATTGCAAAGTTGCAGGCACAGTTGAAGAACAGCAATTACAATTCTGCACAGATGAAAAAAGCTGTTGCCGCTTTGACTGCTGAATTGAACGCTAAACAACAACGTATCGAAGAACTTCAAACAGAACTGGCTTCCAAGAATATCCGTATCCAGGAATTGGATGCTGCTGTCAGCGACTTGTCTGCTGCTAAAGAAACGTTGGCTGCAGAAAACGAAGCGAAAGCTAAAACCGTTGCTGAACAGGAAAAGAGCCTGAATGCTGCCTGGTTCGTATTCGGTACAAAATCTGAATTGAAAGCTCAAAAGATTCTTCAGAGCGGAGACGTATTGAAGAGCGCTGATTTCAATAAGGATTATTTCACTCAAATCGATATCCGTACAACCAAAGAAATCAAGTTGTACTCTAAACGTGCTGAGTTACTGACTACTCATCCGTCCGGTTCTTATGAATTGGTTAAAGATGACAAAGGCCAGTTGACATTGAAGATTACTAATCCTACTGAATTCTGGAGTGTATCCAGATACTTGGTTATCCAGGTAAAATAAGGTAGACATCCCTTTTTGAATTGCCAATGTGCTGATTCCTGGATTCAAGAAATTAGCACATTGGCTTTTTTATTTCCTATATACGCATAACTACTGATGAAATATAAAAATCTCTTTTTTGATCTTGATGATACCATTTGGGCTTTCTCTCAAAATGCCCGTGATACTTTTGAAGAAGTATATCAGAAATATTCGTTCGACCGTTATTTTGATTCGTTCAATCATTATTATACCCTTTATCAGCAAAGAAATACCGAACTTTGGATTGAGTACGGCGAAGGAAAAATAACGAAAGATGAATTGAACAGCCAACGTTTCTTTTATCCTTTACAGGCCGTGGGAGTGAAAGATGAAGCGCTCGCTGAACGGTTTTCGAGAGATTTTTTCGCTATTATCCCTACTAAAAGTGTTTTAATGCCTCATGCAAAGGAGGTATTGGAGTATCTTGCTCCCAAATATAACCTCTATATCCTTTCCAATGGGTTTCGTGAATTGCAATCACGTAAGATGCGTTCGGCAGGAGTGGACGGGTATTTCAGAAAGGTGATTCTCTCGGAAGATCTCGGAGTGCTGAAGCCTTGGCCGGAGATATTCAATTTTGCTTTGTCTGCTACTCAATCCGAGTTGCGCGAATCCTTAATGATTGGTGATAGTTGGGAAGCGGATATAACCGGAGCGCACGGAGTAGGGATGCATCAGGTTTTCTACAATGTGACAGAACGGACAGCTTTCCCTTTCCTCCCTACTTATCACATCCATTCCTTGAAAGAATTAATGGATTTATTATAGGTTTTCTGGATTAAGTCGTATTTTTGTTGCGTTTTAATTTTGCATAAAATACGATATAATCATGGATAGTACGCTTCTGCCTTTTGCCTTACTTTGTTTCACTTCATTTTTTACATTGACCAACCCATTGGGAACGATGCCTGTCTTCCTTACCATGACCCATGGTATGACGGATAAGGAACGTCAGTCTATCGTACGTCGCGCCACCATTGTGTCGTTTATTACAATAATGGTATTTGTCTTTGCCGGGCAGTTTCTTTTTAAGTTTTTCGGTATTTCTACCAATGGCTTCCGTATTGCCGGTGGGGTGATTATCTTCAAGATCGGCTTTGATATGCTTCAAGCCCGTTATACACCGATGAAACTGAAAGATGAAGAAATCAAAACGTATGCGGATGATATCTCCATTACTCCTCTCGGCATTCCTATGTTATGCGGTCCCGGAGCGATTGCCAATGCTATTGTCTTGATGCAGGATGCACATTCTTATGAAATGAAGGGAATTTTGATCGGCACTATTGCCCTGATTTATCTGCTGACTTTCTTTATTCTTCGTGCTTCTACGAAATTGGTAAACGTATTGGGCGAGACGGGAAACAATGTAATGATGCGCCTCATGGGATTGATTCTGATGGTGATTGCGGTGGAATGTTTCGTCAGCGGATTGAAACCGATTTTGGTGGATATTGTGAGAGAGGGGATGCTTCCTTGATGATAAAAGATAGAAGGGTTGAAGAGTCCTTAAAATGAAATTTATCTTTGCTGTAAAAAATGAACTACCCTTATAGAAGTTAATAAGATATATATAAATAAAGCCGTAAATGGATGACAACTATCAGGAATATTTTATTTTAAATTACTTTTGTAAAAAATAGATTCCCGAGTTTTTTTATAACCCCCTTAATAGAAATGAGACTAAAACTCCAAGGCTTGCCAAAGAGTTTAGTCTCATTTTTACCTTTATAAATCAGTATCTTTTTTATATCTTGGAATTGGATATATTGTATCTACTCTTTTTTATTTCATTAAAAAGAAGTGAATTGTTTATGGATTCTGATCAGTGGCAATATTTAAGCTTTCATTACCGTCGAACTCTGTCATTGGAATCATCATCGTCATTTCCCAGTCTTCCGGATCAATATAACGTCTGTAGTCTAATAGACGTGCTCCTTCTCCCCATTATTCGATACGATGTTGAAGTAAATGTTTCTTACGTAAAACTATTTATGTATATATTTATAAATAATAAGACCTGCAATTTCGATTAATTCTAAAATTGCAGGTCTCATCTACTTATTTAAAACTTATCCTTATATGGAGGCAATATTAAAAAATGTTTTATCGAGGTAGATTATCACTCCATCCCTCTGTTTGTATAACTCCAAAACCTGAATTAACTTCAAAAGAAGGTATTGGGTACACAAATTTGGCAATGTTGAAATTAGTATACGCTCCATCTGCCACACTAATAATTTTGCCTAATCTTCTTGCATCAAAGAAGCGATGTCCTTCTTGAACCAGTTCTAATTTTCTTTCTTTGTCAATCACATCAATAATCGTCTGATCCTCTGCAATTTCACTATCATCCAAATCCGGGTTTCTTTTTGCCGCTACTTCCAACAGTTTTTCTTTAGCTTTACCATAATCAGGAGTTGATTGTTTTGCATATGCTTCTGCCTGTATTAAATACATTTCAGGCAGTCTGAAAACCGGCAAGTTAGAAATCTGATTATTGGTTGTGATACCACGCATTTTTCCACCAGTCCACGTACCGCCAAGAAGTGCCAGACGAATATCATTAGATGAATATTCTGCTATTGTTGCGCTGTTAATAGACAAACCGTATTTATTCCATAAAGTATTCAGAGCATTAGCAGATAAATAATCATCTTCGGCTTTTGCTATAAAGAAAATGTCTTCTGTCGAAACAGCCAATGTCGTGTACATATTCTTATAGTCTTCTTTGGTTGATACAATTGTACCACCACTTAGGGTTATTGCCTCTTGAGCCGCCGTAATAGCCCCTTCGTAATTTTTCATATAGAGTTTTACGCGAGCTTCAAGTGCAGCAACTGCAGCCGTATTCATATACTGTTTACCTACATTTTCAACACCTTCTTTAGCATAATATTCTTTAGCCTTCGTTATATCATCAAGAATCAGGCTATAATTTTGTTCTACACTAACTCTTGACACCTGTGAATAGGCAGGGACGGGCTCAGTAACGTTTACGATACCTAATGTCGTTTTGTTGGCTTCCGAATATGGCAAACCAAACATGTTAGTCAAATAGAAAGAACAGAGGGCTTTAATTGCATAGGCTTGAGCGATGCATCCTTCCACTTCTGTCAGATCCCCCTTTGTTACTTCTTTAAATGAAGCACCTTCTTTAATGATACGTGCACAACGGTCGATAGCCCAATATCCGTATGCCCATATTTCTTCTATGTATGAATTAGTATCCAGTATCTGATAGCGGAAGATGTCATAGAAATGGGACGTTGCAACGGAATGTGAAGTGATATCCGTTGGCGCATCTCCAATTGCTAATACATCACGTCCCAGAAAACGATATGAACCTAATGTGTAATATACACCATTTAAAGCATTCTGAAAATCTTGGGTAGTAACCAAGGCTTCTTCTGTCGGAACAGAAGTTGATGGCGTTTCTGTCAAGAAGTCATCGCATGCGGTGAATGAAATTGCCATCCAACCGGTTAATAAAGCAAATAATATTTTCTTCATTGTCATAAATTTCTAAAGTTATTTTTTAGAAGCTAAGATTAAGACCGAACATGATATTTCTAGGTACAGGATATGCCCAAGACTGCATACCGGTAGATCTAGTTTGTGGATCAAATCCTATAAAATCTTTAGCAGTGATAGTGAACAAATTGTCAGCAGAGATATAAACTCTTAAATTGTCAATAGCCACTTTATTCATAAGGTTCTTCGGAAGAGTATATCCTAAAACCATGGATTTCATTCTCAAATAAGAACCGTTCATTAAGAAACGGCTGGAATTAGTTTCTGCTCCCGAGTTGTCTCCAGCTACAAATTTGGGTACGTCGGTTATATCTCCCGGCTTTTGCCAGCGGTTGTCATAAACATAGTTAGATACCGGACCTAAGAAATAATGTCCAACCTGCATATCAAATGCAAATCCGGAGTTATATACTTTATTTCCCAAGGTGAAACTGGTATCAAAAGAGAAGTCAAAACCTTTGTATTTGAAATTCATTCCAAAGCCACCATAAAATTTAGGATCGGCAGAACCTACAATTCGCTGACCGGCCTCATTTACATTTTTTGTTTTCTCATCCCCTTCTTGTCCTTTATACCACATTGCTTCTCCTGTTTCAGGATCCACTCCTGCATATTCCGGCATATAGAATGTATTATACGCCTCGCCAACTTTTCTGATAGTTAGAGTATTCTCAATTGGTTTTTCTGTGGCAAGTTTTATGATTTTATTTTTATTTGCCGTACCAGTGAAACGAACATCCCAATTGAAATCCTTATTTCTAAGTACGTTAGCGTTAATCAAGAATTCTATACCTTTGTTTTCCATCTCACCTACATTTTTCAGGATAGATCCGAATCCAGTTGTGTAAGAAAGTGGTACATCAAATATCATATCTTTTGTCCGTTGGTTATAATAGTCCACTTCGAGTGTCAGTCTTTCGAAGAAAACAGCATGGATACCGATATCGGCTTTTGCAACAGTCTCCCATTTTAGATCCGGATTGGCTATTTGGTAAGGAATAGCTCCTGGTTTACCATTATAAGAATATCCATAATTATATAATCCCATTGCTGCATAATAACCAATATCCTGATTACCTACAGTTCCATAACTACCTCTGATAGTCAAATCTGTCAACCAACTTTTGGTATTTTCCATAAAGCTTTCGTTAGAGATGCGGTATTTTGCTCCTATAGACCAGAAAGGAGCCCATTTGTTGTTTACACCAAATCTTGACGAGCCGTCATAACGGAAACTGCCTGACAGATAATATTTATCATTCAAGTTATATTCTGCATTCATAAAGAATGAAGAAAGAGTGCTTGCTTTGGTTGAAGATCCCGCCCCTGTTGGCTTGGAAGCATTGTCCAATTCAAAAACAGCATCACTAGGATATCCACTGGCAGCTGCATAAATTGTTCTATAAGATATTTTCTGTGCTTCTTGTCCCAACAATACATTCAAATGATGCATGTCTTTGAAAGTGCGGTTGAAGTTTACGGTATTGGTAATGGTCAAGGTTGTTGCCCTTTCCTGATTTCTTTGACCAAGCATACCGCTACCGGAATATTGAGGATTATAAATTGAACTGTAAAAGAACTCGTCCAAGTCAATTAAGCTCAATCCTGCATTTGTCTTCCATGTTAAGCCATCAATAATATTATAAGTAAAATATGGATTCACAACCAATGTAATCTGCTTTTGATTGCGTTTATCACCTTTTTCTTTATCGTTAATGGCTACAGGATTATAATTAACATTTGTATTATATGTTCCATCTTCATTGCGCACCTGTTCAAACGGACGGATGTCATATACTGCTACAATAGGATTAGTATATTGGCTTTCAGTCATAGTATTGTTTATATCGGAGAGTGCTCCATTCACCGAAAGTCCATATCCTATCCGCCCGCTTTTTCCATCTAAACTAATACGTCCGCTATAGCGTTTCATTCCAGTTCCGATGACGATACCTGTATTCTGAAAATATCCTCCACTAATATAATAGCGCAAATTTTCATTCCCGCCTTGAGCACTGATATCATATTCTTGTGAAAAACCATTGTGCAGAATCTCCTTCGGCCAAGCCACACTCTTGATACTTTGCGTCAAGTCCACATTCTACCAAGCAATAA
>OBCT01000924.1_pt1 | contig 9003 bp, 10 predicted proteins | sample 1495981 | NCBI WGS metagenome assembly OBCT01 (sample SAMN04168658, study PRJEB22393) | human gut metagenome | biome: human gut microbiome; feature: stool | host: Homo sapiens | collected 2014-03-24
ATGCCCGAAGAAATCCAATCCCCGGAAATGACCGCCGATTGGGAAACAAAGCTGCTGCAAATCGAGCGTGGCGAAATGGAGCCGGGTGAATTTATGACTGAGATCAATACGATGATTACCGAACTGGTAAAGAACACGGAAATGAAAAAAGGAGCGAATGCACTTATGAAAAGCAAGATTATTGGTGTCTGTCCGAACTGTGGTGCAAATGTTGTCGAGCGTGAGAAGGGCTGGTTCTGTGAGAACCGGGAGTGCCGCTTCGCTTTGTGGAAGGATAACGCCTATTTCAAGCGTCTGGGGAAACATCTGGATGGTCGCATGGTGGACAAGCTGCTGCGGGATGGTCGGGTCCGGCTGAAGGACTGCAAGAGCGCCAAGGGCAAGACCTACAATGCCACCGTGCTGCTGTCCTGTGAAGCTGATGGCCGCAGCAAGTTTTCGCTGGAATTTGAAGGTGGGTGCTGATGGAGCAGAAAAAAGAAGCGGTTTACCTTATCAACGATGAACGCTATCTCCACCTCCGGGAAAACGGTGCAGGAGTCGGCTTTGCCACCTACAACAAGGTAACTGGTGAGCCGCTGGAAAGCGGGCAGATCTCGGAAAAGAACCTGCCGCCCGATGGCAGGAACGCCATTTCTGCCGCCCGGAACTGGTATCTGTTTGAACTTTCGGACGATGACCGCAAGGTCATCCAACAGGAAAGCGTACAGATCCTCGAAAACATCCCGCAGGCGGGCATCGGCAGACGGCGCATCTGGGAGCCGGAAACGCTGCCGAAGGATATTCGTCTCATCAACAGCCACTATGATGACCTCTATCGCATTCCAGATGGCGGCGTGATTCAGGTGGATTACCCGGATGGGCGCAGTTTTACGGCACGGGTGGAACATCTGGATGATTATCACTTTGACATGGGCGGTCTGGGCAATGTGTTCCACATCTGCCAGTTTGCCGAGGTCATGGAGCGGAACCATGCCGACTTCTACCCCGAAATTCAGACACAGGACGAGCAGGCCGCATGGGAACTGGGTGGCAAAGGTTATCTTGCCATCCAGTCCTGTGAGGATGGATGGGACTACACCATTTACCACAGCGATTTTTCCGTGATGGACGGCGGGCAATTGGATGCCCCGGAACTGACCATTCAGGAAGCCCGTGAGCAGATTCTGGAAGCACACCACATGGAAAAGGGGCGGCGGCTGTTGCAGGACTACGATGCCGTCATGGATAAAGTTGCGGAAGCCGAGGAACTGAGTGCAGACCATCGCCCTTCCACACTGGAAAAGCTGGCAGAACTGGCAAGTGATACGTCTGCGCCAAAATCCTCTGCACGTTCTGCACCGGAACTGTGAGGTGGACGATGCAGCAAAAATGGGATCAGAATTTTGACGGTGAACCCATGACGGACATCCCGCAGAAGTTTCTGAACGCAGGGTGCGATGTTTATATGGTGATGCAGCTGCGGCATGACGAAAAAAACCTCGATGAAAGATTTGCTTCCATGCGGGAACTGCATCGTCGGGGCAAAACGCCAGACCCGGAGCATTACGAGGTCACCTACTATGCTGATCTGCCCGCCATGTGGCAGGATGTGCCGGACAACGAGGTTCTGGAAGAACTGTTTCAGATGTTCAACCTCTCCCGTCCGCAGGATTTTGAGGGGCACAGCCTGTCCGTCAGCGATGTGATTGCACTCAAACGCAATGGCGAGATATCTGTGCATTATGTGGACAGCATCGGCTTCAAGGAACTGCCGGGGTTTCTGGACAAGCAGCCGGAACGCCCTTCGGTGCTGATGAATCTAAAGGAAAAGTGCGATGCCCCGGAGTGCAATCCCACGGTATGCCGGAAAGTGAGGGCTGAACATGAACTTTAACCATGAGGAACTGATGCTGATGATGCTCTACAACACCGGCACCCGGATGGGGCTTGTCCACGAACTGCGGCTCATGCAGTGCTACCTGATGCCCGATGAAACTGCCCTGCGGGAACTGTCGGAGGGGGTTATCGAAAAGCTGAAGCTGCTGACCGATGCGGAGTTTGCCGAACTGGAATTTCCACTGGATTGACTTTTGCCGCCTGCGGGCGGCGTACATAAAGTATTTTGTTCTTCCAAAAGATATGCTATAATCAAATCAGACAAAATTCCTCTCTTCAAGCGATTTCTCCGCAATTTTCCCGTGGCTCTGCTCGTATCAAGATTAAGGGACTGAATTTTATTGTCAGAACGGAGGAACCATTATGGCAATCTTTGAAAAGACCATCCGAAACAAAAACTTTGACAAGTTGCTTCGGAAGCTGGAAAATGAAATTCCAGACAGCAGTTGGTCTGCAGATTTGGAGGCAGGCAGTGATTTCAAAGAGGGCGATGCTCGGTGCAGTGTCCGGGTGTTTGAACGGTACAGCATGATGGGCGGCAACCGCCTGAGTCTGACTCTGACCATGTTCCAGAATGCGGACAGTCCGGTTCGGCTGTCTGCCATCACCGCAGGAGGCAGTCAAGCGGTGTTCTTCAAGGTGAACACCCTCGGAGAAGAATCTTTTCTGAACGATGTAAAAGACCTGCTGGAAGAAATTTTGGAGGAGTAAAATGTTTTTTGGATGGTTTGACGCTATATTCAGCTTCATTTTCCCAATCCTGTTCCTGCTTTTTATTGGAATGTTTTTCTTTGCTCTAATTTCAAATCTCCGCACATGGAACAAAAACAACCACTCGCCGCGGCTTACCGTTCCGGCAACAGTGGTAGCAAAGCGCACCGATGTTTCGCATTCCAGCAGTGCCAATGCCGGCGATATGTCCGGTGCGCACGGATACGACACTAGCACATTTACATCGTACTATGTGACTTTTCAGGTGGAGAGCGGCGACCGCATGGAATTTGAAGTGGACGGAAGCGATTATGGTCTGCTCATGCAGGGCGACATCGGAAAGCTGAGTTTTCAGGGCACCCGCTATCTTGGGTTTGAGCGGAGCTAAGTGTTTCTTACATTATATAGTATGGAGTGCTGTATGAACGATTTGTTTATCCAAGGGCTGACCATCGACTGGAACAGAGTTCGCCCATACAATTATGTTCGTCAGATTCCTGCCATCAGTGGAATCGACACTTTTACATTCCATAAGCCCATTACGTTCTTTGTTGGCGAAAATGGAAGTGGAAAATCTACGCTTCTGGAAGCAATCGCTGTTGCTTACGGCTTCAACGCAGAGGGTGGAACGAAGAACTATTCATTTTCCACATACAACTCCCATTCGGAACTATGTGAGGCTATGACGATTTCCAAGGGGTATCGCAGACCAAAGTTCGGGTATTTTCTCCGAGCAGAGAGTTTCTATAATGTAGCCACCAAGGAAATCGACTATTCCGATGACGATCATCCCTCCAAAGGCTATCACCAAAAATCACACGGTGAAAGTTTCCTCGCCATTGCGCAGGACTACATGGGTGCAGATGGAGTCTATATTTTTGACGAGCCGGAAGCCGCTTTATCCCCGCAGCGGCAGCTCACGTTACTGATCAACATTTATCGGTGTGCCCAAGAAGGGGCGCAATTCATTATCGTATCACATTCACCCATTCTCCTCGGAATGCCTGATGCTGAGATTTTTAGCTTCGACAATGGCACGATTCATCCTTGTCAGTATGAAGATACGGACAGCTACGTTATCACCAAAACATTTGTAAATAATCGGCAGCATTTTTTGAACCAGCTTCTGAACGAAGAGCCGTAATGCCGGGAAAGGACATTCCATATGAGTGATTCTACGTTGAAAGAGCTTTGGCAGCAGGTCGCAGAAAAGAAAAGCTGCGAAGCAAAACAGAAAGAACTGACCGCCCAGAGAGATACGCTTGCTGATTGCCTGAAAAAGCTGGAAAAATCCAAGCTGGCAGAGCAGGCTGATGTGGACCGTCTGGAGGGACACAGCCTTGCCGCATTTTTCTATCAAGTGATTGGAAAAATGGATGAAAAGCTGGACAAAGAACGGCAGGAAGCCTATGCAGCCCGCGTCAAGTACGATGCGGCTCTCCATGATCTTTCTTCCGTTGATGCCGACTTGAAGCAGATTCAAAATAGACTGGCACGGCTGTCCGATTGCGAAAGTCAGTATCAAGCTGCTCTTTCCGAAAAAATCAAAAGCATCAAAGTCTCTGCCCACCCTGCCGCACAGCAGCTTGCGGAAAGCGAAAGCCGCATTGCCGCACTGAAAGTTCAAAAGCGGGAGCTGCTGGAAGCCATCAACGCAGGAAAGACTGCCTTGCATACGGTCAACGAAGTTCTCGAAACCCTCGACAATGCCGAGGGCTGGAGTACATGGGACGTAATGGGCGGCGGTTTGATGGCCGATCTTGCCAAGTATGAGGAACTGGACGATGCGCAGAAACAAATCGAACAGCTTCAAGTGGAACTGCGGCGGTTCAAAACTGAGCTTGCTGATGTTGAGATCACCGCAGACCTTCAGGTTACGGTGGACAGCTTTTTGAAATTTGCGGATTTCTTCTTTGACGGCCTCTTTGCAGACTGGGCAGTTCTGGATCACATCAATCAGGCACAGAGCAGAGTGGAGAATACCAAAGGTCAAATCAAGCGAGTCCTCGCACTTCTGAAAAAGATGCGCGAAGATGTTGATGTCCAAATCGCTGACGAAAAAGAGAAGCAGGAGCAGCTTGCAGTGGAAACTGAACTGTAAGTTTGAAGAGTCCGCTTATGTGATATGATTCGATAAAACCGAATTTGCAGGAGGTGTTTCGATGAAAACAAGAAGGTTTGCTTTATGTCTGGCAACGGTTTTTCTGGTGGCGATTTATATCAATATTCAGAGAAGCCATACTTTCACCCTTTCAAACGATGAGGGCACCATAAAGACAGAACAAATACAGCCACTTTGGGGAACTGTAAAAGTGAGCGGTGATTGTGATACTGAGGTGGTCTTTACCGATGTAGAGACTGGAGAAAAATACAGAATCGGATATATTACACAGGGCGTAACGGAAAGAATCAAACTCGAAAGAGGCAAATGGTATAAGGTGGCGGGCGGAGGTAACCTTACACTGAATCCGGTAAACATTCGAGTCGAATAAATGTAAGTTCCTTGCGGGCAGCTATGAAAGCTGAAGCTGAGAAGAAAGTTTTGAATATTCACATATGAAGGAGTACAGTTCTATGAGTTACGGTTGGGCAACTGTTTTCACTTTAGCGGCATGGTTTGCAGGGCTTGTGATTGATGTAAATGTGCGGGTCGGCGACCTCGGTTTACGAACCGTGCTTCCCGTCATCGTGATGGGGTGCTGCGTTATGAAGTACATAAAGGCCAATAGCAAATAATCTTACAATAGCAAATAATCTTATCTCGATACACTTTCCAGCGGGCAACCCCAAAACGGTTGCCCGCTATTTTTATACCCTAAAATCTGAAAAAGGAGGCCAAAATGCCAAGCAAAACCGAAGAATATCTCGCCCTTGCCCAGCGCACGGCCAACGGCTTGACCCGATACTGGGAAAGCTGGACGGATTACCTGACCACTGCGTCCCGGCTGTACAAGTACCCTTTTGCGGACCAGCTCATGATCTACGCCCAGCGCCCGGATGCCACCGCCTGCGCCGACTTCGACATCTGGAACAACCGGATGAACCGCTATGTGCGCCGAGGTGCCAAGGGCATCGCCCTGCTGGACGAATCCAGCGGATTTCCGCGCCTGCATTACGTCTTTGACGTAAGCGACACCGGGGTGCGCCGCAATTCCCGTGATCCGGAGGTGTGGCAGTACAACGATGACCTGAAACAGCCTGTTTCGGAAATGCTCGCCGCCACCTACGGCATCAGCGGAGAGCGTGTAAGCCAGCAGCTTGCCGATGTTGCCGGGAAACTGGTGGCGGATTACTGGGACAACAACGGCGGCGACATTCGTGCCATCGTTGACGGTTCGCTCTTGATGGATTATGATGAAGCCGGGGTGGAGATGCAGTTCAAGTCTGCCGCCGCCATCAGCGTCACCTACACGCTGCTGGAACGCTGCGGCTTTGAGCCGGCAGGGTGGTTCGACAAGGACGATTTTCAGGCAATCTACAATTTCTCTACCCCGGATAGTGTCTACGCCCTCGGCGCAGCAGTCAGCGACATGAGCCGGGAGGTGCTGCGGAACATTGAGCGCACCGTAAAAACAACCATTCGCCGCCGTAATGCAGAAAGGAGCCAATATGAATACGAACAGCAATCTGAACTACACGCAGACCGGGGATTACCTTCTCCCGAACCTGACCCTGAACCAGCCCCGGAAGCCGCTGGGCAAGTACGGCAGGCTGCGCCGGACGTACCTGAAGGAGCAACGCCCGGTGCTGTACCACACGATGCTCCTGAACGGGAGCCTGTACCCGCACCTGATGGAGGTGGAGCAGACGGCAGAGAACCGGATGCAGCAGACCATGGCGCAGCTTCTGAAACAGAACCCGGTCCCGGACAAGGAGCAGAATCAGATGGCATGGGTGCAGCACATGAACAGCCTGAAAGCGCAGGCCGAGGAACTGGTGCTGAACGAACTGATTTACAGTTAAGTTTCTTTGATGCCCACATTCCCACCGAAGTCCAGCAAATTGAAAAAATCGACCAAGCGGAGAGCGAAAAAACGCCCTCCGCTTTTTCGTTATCTCAAGCGGAAATTGAGAACGAACTGCGTAAGCATGGCTCAGGATTTGAGGGCGGTAAGCAGCGCATTATGGCACTGTACCAGACCCAGCCAGACCGCAATCTCCGTGCCAAAGCGTTGGCAAAAGAGTACGGCACTGGTGGGCACTCCCATGATTTTCTGGACGGCAGCAGGGGATTCGTCAACCATGACTGGAAGGGGCTGGAATTTGACCACTATCCTGACCACCAGAAAATCACCCTGAAATGGGCACAGGTGGAAAAGTATATCGACCTGATGATTCAGTCCGACCGCTACCTGACGGACAAGGAGAAGGAGCATTACACGCCCCCTGTGCCCATCACCGTAGAACCAGATGCTACCTTGACTCATGCCAAAAACCTGATCCGGGATTTCTGTCTGGAGGGATATGATTCTGAACCGGACTTCTCCAATTTGTCCAAGATCGGCATCGCCTACACCAACGCCACAGACGAGGAGATTCCCATTCAAGTTAATGTGGATTTGGTGGGATACCGTGTGGAGCGGTATCTGGGCGAGGTGTTGATCGACGAGCGACAGTACGAAAGTCTGGAAGATCTGACCGAAACAGAGTTGGAAGCACTGGATTTCTCCGAACTGGTCAGCGTTACGGACGAGGAACTGGAGCATTACCACAGCAAAGCAGACGAACGCCCAGCACTGCTACCGTTGGATGCCGCCACCGAGTACAACGCTCTGAAGGAACAGCACCCGGATGCGCTGGTAGGCTTTGAGCAGAACGGGCAGTTTGAGTTTTACGCAGATGATGCACAAAAAGTCTGCGAACTTCTGGGCGGCAAACTTCTGGAAAAAGAAACAGCACTGGGCATCGTTCCTGTCACCGGCTTCCCCAGCGACCAATGGGTGTACCGTGCCAAACAGCTGTGGCAGCGCGGCGAGACCGTCTATCTTGCCGGGCTGAATGAGGACGGCACCCATTACCAAACCAGGTATCTGCGCCGGGAAGATTATCTTCCGCTGGGTGCTATCGTCCACATGGAGGGGCATTCCTTCCGGGTGGATACGGTCAACTTCGATAAGGGCAGCGTGACCCTGCAAGATGTGGCACTGGCAGAAATGCGGATACCAGTTTTCCGGGAGGAACCGCTGGCGCTTGTCCGGGAGTTGTACGAGGAGCAGGATATGATGGAATCCCCCCTGCCCGATTACAAGGTCGGTGACAATGTTGTGGTCGAACTCCCCACTCGAACTATTGAGGGGAAAGTTGGCTATGTGGGTGAAACGGATGTGCGCATCGACACCAGTGCGCACGGGCAGTCATGGGATAACGAAGTTGTCAATAAGCAACAATTCGAGGAGGGCTTGCGGCAGAACGAACAGGTTACTACGCAGCCAGATGATACTGTAAAAACGGTTGCCATATACCCTGCTGAAGAAAACCGTATGCCTTATGATATTGTGATCCAGACGATTGGCTCAAAATCACCTACTCTGGATGCAGTTGAACCGGAACGATCTACACTTGAACTTGCCGGGAACTTCCACATCACGGATGATGATTTGGGTGTCGGAGGCCCCAAACAGAAATTCGCCCGGAACATCGAAGCTATCCGTACCCTGTTCAAGCTGGAAGAGGAGCACCGGGGTGCCACTGCCGAGGAACAGCAGGTACTTTCGCAATATGTGGGCTGGGGCGGTTTGGCAGATGCCTTTGACCCGAGCAAAGATAGTTGGGCAAAGGAATACGCAGAACTGAAAGGACTGCTTTCCGAGGATGAATACGCTGCCGCCCGTTCCAGTACCCTGAACGCCCACTATACCAGCCCCACCGTCATCCGTGGTATCTACGATGCTGTGAAGCGCATGGGCTTCCGGTCCGGCAACATTCTGGAGCCGTCCATGGGCGTATTGCGAAAAAACTGTACCCGCAGGCTGACATTACCGTTGCCGGTTTTGAGACCACCGACCGCCGTGATTTCTACGATTTAGCGGTGGGCAACGTGCCTTTTGGTCAGTACAAGGTCAACGATAAGGCGTACAACAAACTTGGCTTTAGCATCCACAACTACTTTTTCGCCAAGGCCATCGACCAAGTGCGTCCGGGCGGCGTAATTGCCTTTGTGACCAGCCGCTACACCATGGACAGCAAGGACAGCACCGCCCGCAAGCACATGGCAGAACGTGCCGATCTGCTGGGTGCTATCCGCCTGCCCAATAACGCTTTCCGTGCCAATGCTGGCACGGATGTTGTCAGCGACATTATCTTTTTGCAAAAACGTGACCGCCCCATTGACCATGAGCCGGACTGGGTGCAGTTGGGCAAGACCGAGGATGGCTTTGCCATCAACCAGTATTTTGTGGACCACCCGGAGATGGT
>OBCT01000926.1_pt1 | contig 8962 bp, 6 predicted proteins | sample 1495981 | NCBI WGS metagenome assembly OBCT01 (sample SAMN04168658, study PRJEB22393) | human gut metagenome | biome: human gut microbiome; feature: stool | host: Homo sapiens | collected 2014-03-24
TACCGTTGAAAATGTCAGCCAATTGGCTTAAATAACCATCTGAGTCCAAAGAGTCTATATTTTAATTAAACAAAAGATAATGTGCCAAGAAGCTCGCGAAAACCTATTGGCACACTATCACATTATCTAGAACGGCAAATCATCTGCCGGATTATCTTGTGCGGGTTGTGCCTGCGACTGCTGCGCTTGTTGCGGCTGGCCGGCAACCGATTGTTGCTGTTGCCCCGTAGCCGGTTGTCCGGAAGCAGAAGCTCCTGCACCCGGATTAGCTCCTTTCGGAGACAGCATTTCCATATTATCCACATAAATTTCGGTGATATAACGCATAGCACCCGACTGGTCGCTATAAGAACGTGTTCTTATCTTTCCTTCCAGATACAGTTTGTCACCTTTGTGCACATACTTATCCACAATCTCCGCCAAACGGTTGGATGCAACGATATTATGCCACTCTGTTCTTTCGGGAATCTGGGTTCCATTAGCCAACGTATATCCACGATCCGTTGTAGCCAACGGGAAAGTTGCTACTGCCGAACCTGTATCGAAGTATTTTACCCGAGGATCTTGTCCTACGTTTCCTATCAATATCACTCTATTTACTGACATATCTGTATCAAGTTTATGATTCTTAAAATTAAATCTGCTGCCAAAATTAAACAGAATAACAATAGGATGCAAGATTTTAAGTATAAAATCAAGTATTAAGTTTTAAGTATTAAGTATTAGGCTGCGCCATAAACTGCATGGGTAATACTCAATACTTATTACTTAATACTTATTCTAATGCTTATTCTAATGCTTGTAGCAAGTCTTGTACTAATTTAGAAACAGCGTATTGCTCCAGTTCGTCCACCCTTATTTTCAGGAAATCACTGAAAGAAGTCAAATTTTCAGACAAGGTCACTTCATATAGATTAGCATAGATAACCCGGTGAGACAATACATGCTTCACCTCCCTGCAAATCGAACGTACCACCGGTACTTCCCCCGGCACAAAGAGTGCACGAAATTCCGGTAAAGTCAAAAAATCTTCTTCCGAAAGAGCCGTCGGAGTTTCTATCAATGGCAGTTCAAACAGATTTTTCCAAATATCATTGCCCGTCCGTTTATTTATAAAGGTATACGCGCCCGCACGTACATAAATATAATTAAAGTAACGGTTCGTTGTCTTTGTTTTGTGTTGCTTCACCGGAAGTTTTGTCACCCAGCCTTTCGAAAGTGCCGAGCAACTGCCTGCCAACGGACAGAACAAACAATCAGGCGACTGCGGAGTGCACTGAATCGCCCCGAAATCCATTATTCCCTGATTATAAACAGCCGGATGCTTCTTATCCAGCATCTCATCCGCCAATGCTGCAAAGAGCTTCTTTCCTTCCGTCGAATCAATCGGAGTATCGATGCCAAAATAGCGCGAAAGTACCCGGTACACATTACCGTCCACTACCGCATAAGGCATACCGTAAGCAAACGAACAGATCGCTGCCGCTGTATACTCCCCCACTCCTTTCAGAGCCAGCACTTCCGGATACGTTTCCGGGAAAACCCCATTCATGCTTTTGGCGGCGGCATGAAGATTGCGGGCACGTGAGTAATATCCCAGTCCTTGCCAGTATTTCATCACTTCATCCTCCTCCGCAGCGGCTAAAGTCCGCACATCGGGAAAACGTTTGATAAAACGAAGAAAATAATCATACCCCTGCGCCACCCGCGTCTGTTGAAGAATGATCTCCGAAATCCAGATCAGATACGGATCGGCAGACTCCCTCCAGGGCAGTTCACGTTTATTCTCTTTATACCACTCTACAATCGTTTTAGTAAACTCGTTCATATCCTCGTTCCTAGTGTATTATCTAACATTTATCTTGCCTATCCTATCCAAAAGGCACACAAAAGTAACTCTTTTGGTTCTAAGAAAACCCTATGCCACTATTTTTTTAGAAAAATGTGCAGAATATATTTTTTTAGGAGCTTAAAAAGCTATATATTTGCAGTCCAAAAAATTAGCAATAACATAGTAATAATATTTTTTTTAAGGAAAAATGACTAAAGCAGATATTGTAAACGAGATTACAAAGAAAACTGGAATTGATAAGCAGACAGTTCTTACAACAGTTGAGGCATTTATGGATGCAGTAAAGGATTCATTGTCTAACGATGAGAACGTATACTTGCGTGGGTTTGGTAGTTTCGTAGTAAAGAAAAGAGCACAAAAGACTGCTCGTAACATTTCTAAAAATACTACGATCATTATTCCGGAGCACAACATTCCGGCTTTCAAACCGGCTAAGACATTTACAATTTCAGTAAAGAAATAATAAACAAGAGTATTAACCCATAAAATGTGAAGCTATGCCAAGCGGAAAAAAGAAAAAAAGACATAAAATGTCTACGCACAAGCGTAAAAAAAGACTAAGAAAGAACAGACATAAAAGCAAAAAATAATTTTTAAGTCTGGATCACACAGAAATAAAGAACAAACTTGCGAAGCTAATGTCTTTCAAGTTTGTTCTTTGTTTAAGTAGCTAACCCAAAATGAACAATTTGTCAAAAAAGTTGTTCATATAAATGAGATTCAATCAATAATAAGGAAACAAAACAGTGACAAGTGAACTAGTAGTTGACGTACAGCCCAAAGAGGTCTCCATCGCCCTTCTCGAAGATAAGAGCCTGGTGGAACTTCAAAGCGAAGGAAGAAATATTTCTTTCTCTGTGGGCAATATGTATTTGGGACGTATCAAGAAATTGATGCCCGGACTGAATGCATGCTTTGTAGACGTCGGTTACGAGAAAGACGCTTTCCTTCATTATCTAGATTTGGGTCCTCAATTTAACTCACTCGAAAAGTTTGTAAAGCAGACTTTAAGCGACAAAAAGAAGCTGACCTCCATCAGCAAAGCAACCCTGCTTCCCGATCTTGACAAGGATGGAACAGTATCCAACACCCTCAAGGTAGGACAAGAAGTAGTGGTGCAAATCGTTAAGGAACCGATCTCCACTAAGGGACCGCGACTGACGTCCGAAATTTCGTTTGCCGGACGCTATCTCGTACTGATCCCTTTTAATGACAAGGTTTCTGTTTCACAAAAAATTAAATCGAGCGAAGAACGCGCCCGCCTGAAACAATTGCTGATGAGCATCAAGCCGAAAAACTTCGGTGTCATCGTCCGCACGGTAGCCGAAGGCAAACGCGTAGCCGAACTCGACGGAGAGCTTAAAGTCCTGGTTAAGCATTGGGAAGATGCGATGGTAAAAGTACAAAAAGCCACCAAGTATCCGACGTTGATTTATGAAGAAACCAGCCGCGCCGTAGGTTTGTTGCGCGACCTCTTCAACCCTTCTTTTGAGAATATTCACGTCAACGACGAGGCTGTGTACAATGAAATTAAAGACTATGTATCACTGATTGCGCCCGACCGGGCTAATATCGTGAAACTATACAAAGGTCAACTTCCCATTTACGACAATTTCGGTATCACCAAGCAGATTAAATCATCGTTTGGTAAAACAATCTCTTACAAGAGTGGTGCCTATCTGATTATTGAGCACACTGAGGCGCTTCACGTAGTAGACGTGAACAGCGGTAACCGCACCAAGAATGCCAACGGGCAGGAAGGTAACGCACTCGAAGTAAACCTGGGAGCCGCCGACGAGCTGGCCCGCCAATTGCGATTAAGAGATATGGGTGGTATCATTGTCGTGGACTTCATCGATATGAATGAAGCCGAAAACCGTCAGAAGCTTTATGAACGAATGTGTGCCAATATGCAGAAAGACAGGGCACGGCATAATATTCTGCCGCTCAGCAAATTCGGGCTGATGCAGATTACACGCCAACGTGTGCGTCCGGCAATGGACGTCAACACGACCGAAACCTGCCCTACTTGCTTCGGCAAAGGCACTATCAAGTCGTCCATTCTTTTTACGGACACTTTGGAGAGTAAAATTGATTACCTGGTCAATAAACTGAAGGTTAAGAAATTCTCGTTACACGTCCATCCGTATGTTGCCGCTTATATCAATCAGGGACTCGTTTCCCTGAAACGGAAGTGGCAAATGAAATACGGATTCAGTATCAAGATTATTCCAAGTCAAAAACTCGCATTTCTGCAATATGTGTTCTATGATACACATGGAGAGGAAATCGATATGAAGGAAGAAATCGAAATCAAATAGACAGAAAAGGCGGCCCGGTCAAAACGAGTCGCCTTTTTGTTTTATCTATTTTCTTCAACTATCCATTTTTCAATATTACGGGTTTCCGCACTGAAATTTACTCCTATTTTAAAGAGCTTCCGTTCATCCATCTCGAAAGGAAGAGCGTAATGCTTGTCATTTATCTGCTGCAATGCTTCTTCTGCCGTACCGTTCAGTTTAAATTCCATGATATAGATGAAATTGTCTGTCTGCAAGACAAGGTCGATGCGCCCTTCACTTGTATGATATTCCACTTTGGTATAGAAGCCGACTAGTTTAAAAACAATGAAAAGCACGTTCTCGTAATGCAATTCCTGATCGCGAATCACTTCGTAGGTGGTATCAGCAAAGAAACTTTGTAAACGACGGAAGAAAGAGCTGTAATCGCCGGAACGTACTTCACGAACAAATTTCTGAATTTCAAACGGAGATTCTACCTTATTTACATTCGCATAATAAGGAAGCAGGAAACGGACAAATCCTTCTTCCACTTCACGATTGGGGAAGCCTAAACGATATATACCAAATTCTTCATCATACCCTTTAATAGTGAGATAACCACTCTGATAAATCACCGGAATGGGATTAGTAGATTCAGAGTCTATGCTATTCAATACTTGGGCGTCGGTTTCTTCATGCGTCATCCGCTCCAAGTCATAATGATGTTTTTGCAGCAATTTCACCAGATAAGTAGGCGTGCCTGTTTCAAACCAATAACTGCCGAAATCCTTACGTTTGAAAGCATTAAGCAAACTGAACGGATTGTACATACCAATAGAATTGTGCGTAAAATGGTAACCGTCATAGCACTCTCTCAACTCTTCACAAAGTTTATCATACGTTATTCCGCGCGCAGCAGCAAATTCATGAAGCTCTGTTTCCAAATTGTTGTGGATTTCACGCTCGCTAATGCCACAGATTTCGACATACTCATTCCACATGGATATATCGTCCAAGTTGTTCAAGTCACTAAACACACTGACTTTGCCAAACTTCGTCACACCGGTAAGGAATGCAAACTTGATGCAACCGTCCATTGTTTTGAGCGCTCCATAAAAAGGCTTTAATGTATTCCGAAATTGCTTTTGCAATTCTTCATTACCGATGGCTTGCAACATGGGTTTGTCATATTCATCGACAAGAATAACCACACGTTGCCCCGCCAACTTACAGGCGCGCTCTATGATACCGGCAAAACGCAAAGAAAACGAACGTTCGGACGGCTCGGCACCATATAGTTTTTCCCATGCTGTCAGCGATTTATCAAGTATATTATCCAGACTTTCGGATGTATCATATTTCTCGATATTAAGGTCTAGATGCAGTATAGGATATTTTATCCAGTCCTTTTCCAGTTTTTCCACAGCCAGCCCTTCAAACAGTTCTTTCTTTCCTTGAAAATAGGCCTCTAAGGTGGAGACGAGCAGACTCTTTCCGAAACGGCGCGGACGACTCAAGAAGTAATAACTTCCGGTCTTTACCATTTGATACATCAGTGCTGTCTTATCAATATAGAAATAACCGTCATTACGAATTTTTTCGAAATTCTGAATACCGATCGGATAAATTTTATGGCTCATATTCTCTTCTTTTATTAATCAATGCCTTTCTTGCAAAGATATATATTTTTAATAGAAATCTTTGTCATGGCAGGTTAAAAGATTCTTTTCAATCATTCATTCTGCACATTTCCCCGGAAACTTAGGGACGATAAAATAAGGGGATAATGACTGCACAAAATTACGAAAAGCCCGGACTTTCGCAAGCTCGGGCTTTCTGTATCTTGAGGACGTCTCCTTTACCTATAGGGAAATGGGCGACTAGCAATTGATTCTAGTACAACAAAAAAAGACGTCCCAAGAGTAAAGATAAAAGGGATGCCAGTAGGAAATGTGGGGAGGCATCCCTTTTCTAATAGAAGAACAAAGATGGAAGGATGGACTTTCACAAGCTGTGTCTCTTCGCTTTGTCACTTCTCAACATATAATCTTCACACTTCGGTGAAGAAGGGTTTCATATTTATGGAGAGAACGCACTTCAACAAGCACGGGCTCTCCTATTATGTTATATCATTCTAGAGATAGCTCCCACCTCTGCCAGAGGCAAATATAGAGGAACTATCTAATAGAACATTAAAGGATTTCAAATTAATCCGCAAAGAGAGCAGTAGGGAATGTTACTGTCTTCACCACAGGTGCAGGAGATGTTGCGCTCCAGCTGATTGAAGGAGTAATAGTAACTGTCACTACCAAATCTTTCACAAGACCCTTCAAGGCCTTACCAGCATCTGTTAATATCAATTTCTGTCCAGTAGAATCAAACTTGAAGTTAGTTTTGTCACTTCGTTCTACCTTAATAGAATATCCATAAAGAGCAAGAACAGCGTCAGCGGTAGTCAAAGTACCAGTGTCATAAGTGTTATTATCTGCAGTCGGCCACATTGCCTTGCCTTTTCTGTCTTTCCATACAATGTCACCTAATACATCAATCTCTGAATCTATGGTTTCAGCTGTATACGCTGTTGTGATACCTTTTTTAGCGTCCGTTGCACCAAATTCCGATTTAAGCAATTCTGATAATGAGATGAATTGAATCTTTTGGTTAGCAATTGAAGCAGGTTCAGTAGCATCGTTAGGCTGACAATTTACATCTACAGAGAATGCCATATTGTCTTTAGCGTGAGCCATGTCTACTGTGAACTTATCGTTAGCTACACTTCCTACATGATCGTCACCATTCTTGTCAACATCATACGTAATGCTGTTGTATATACCTGAAGTAACTCCGCCAGTAATAGCGTTCCATGTAGTAAAGATTGAGCCCATTTCTCTTTCGAGACTGATGCTCTGAATCTTATCAGCATTCTTAGTTTCATTAATCAGAAGAGACACCTTGCCATCTTCAGTCCACATACCTGAAGTTTTTGTAAATACAGGCGTCTTATAATCAACAGTTACCGGTAATTTGAATACAATTTGCTTCGTTGCGTCAACGTCAACTGTCAATACGGCTTCCATAGTACCCTTGTATGCAGCGGTTACTGTCAGTTTCAGGTTATCATATTTAGTATCACCAGAAGCAATACCACTAAACTTCACTTTATCTCCATCGTTAGCCGTGGCAGTTGAGCTAGCAAGTTTAGCAGTAGTAATAGCGTCTTTGATTGCCTTAATATTAGCTGCTGACACAGCAATGTCGGATTTTTCTGATTTATTCCAAACTACCGTCTGTGCTGCCAAAGATTTTGTTTCTATTTGCTTGAAGGTGACAGTCAGTTTAGCCGGAGCAGAGGAGCCACCGACGCTAGAATAATCAATGCCCTCATGAGTTTCTCCATCAAAAGGAATACCATTTGTAGTTATATAGCAGACTTCAACCTTTGCTTCTTGCCCTTTGGTAGAAGTGATGGTTTGTTTGCCGGCTTCGTTCGTCCCCAATGTTACACCTTCAGGAGCATCGGCTGCCAACTTATAATAATATGCATAGACTGTACTCAAATCCATAGGAGTGGTGGTAGCTGCAGCTGCCAAGTCATCCAAAACCTGTACCTCACCAACTTTTGCGGACACTGCTGCATCTACCAGTTTAGTAGCACTTGTAACTGCTTCCGGTTTGATTTTAACATCATAAGCAGAGATTATTTCATTGTTCCATGCGTCTTTTGTACAGAATGCGTATGCTTCATCTGCAGGAAGGGCAGTTTCCAAATTCAAGCCATCTTTTAGTGTAACAGTAAGGTCGTAAACACCACGATTCACTTTGGCTTCGGTAGCACGTGTCAATGGTTTTGCAGTTTTATTTTGTTCAATCTTAGAGATAACAAAATTAGCTTCATTTTGAGAATTCATCAAATAGATTTGATATTTGCTATCAGTAAAGTCAGGACCTACTGGATTAATCAACGCATTCAACACGCCGGAATTAGTTATTAACAGGTCATTTTTCTTAAATTCTTTTTTCTCATCCTCCATACCAAAAGTGAAATCAGCTTTGCATTGAGCATAACTTAATTTAAGTTCCTTTGTTCCGCCTGCAGTGATTTTACCATTCTCAATAGTCACTCCTTCAAGGCTACTAATCAAAGCTGCAGTAGGCAGAATAGTTGTTAATTCTGTTCCAGTAGTTTTATCTTTTACATGTAGAGTAAAGCTAGGTAATCCCTCATTCTGTACAGCATAAACAGTGGCTGACGAATAATCACCTTTCACCCATTTATCTGTAGCGTCATCATAGAAATACCAATAATCTTTTTCAAATTCACCTGTTCCATCACCAATAAAAGGAGATTTTCCGGCAGGACCAGCAGGACCTTCGGGACCAACAGGACCGATAGGACCTTCGGGGCCAACAGGACCGACAGGACCAGTAGCACCGGTCTCACCCTTTTCACCTCGTGCCGGTTTCCCAGTATCAACACCGTCTATAAACCAGTTTCCATTTTCTCCAATTTCAACGACAGATCCATCTTTACCATTCACAATAGAATATTTATTTCCATTGTTGAAAGTAATTTCAAATCCACCAGTGATACTTTTAATGTCTGTTACCCAATTACCTGCATTCACTTTTGCTTGCAGTTCAGCAAGACCTGCCGCATTGGCATCAATCTGCGTTTGCAGATTGTCGATGTCATCATCATAGTCTTTACAGCCTACATAAGTGACAGTAGCAAGCGTCAATGCCCCGAAAAGCATTACCCTAACAAAATTTTTCTTCATAACTACTTAAAAATTACATTAATAATATATTATTAAACACTAAGTTTCAA
>OBCT01000935.1_pt1 | contig 8840 bp, 11 predicted proteins | sample 1495981 | NCBI WGS metagenome assembly OBCT01 (sample SAMN04168658, study PRJEB22393) | human gut metagenome | biome: human gut microbiome; feature: stool | host: Homo sapiens | collected 2014-03-24
CGTCCAAAATTTACTGATATAATGATAGTTACCGGAATCAATGAAATGTATTCCTTCAGGTAAGTAGGGGGCCATTCTTTGTCTAATGACTTTGGCTGCTTCTGCATCACAGTAGCAGTTGGTTCCGTTTAGGTCGGTACAATCTATCCACTGGAAATGGATGTCGTTTATAAATCTTTCCTGCTCATAGACATGAGTGAAATTCATAAGAATAATGTTCGGTTTCATTGTTCTTTATCTTTTATTGAATAACCTTTGAAACTTGTCATGTATAAAAGCGGAGTGTGTCAAAACGCAGATTAACGCAAATTATCGCAGATTATTTCAATTATATTTATATATTAATCAACGATTTATGAAATTATTTCTGCGATAATTTGCGTTTTATTATTCATTATGACACACCTCCCTTTTTTTTAAAACCATCGGACGTAACAAAAATCTTGTCTATGTGGTAATAGATTATTTTTGGGATACATGCGGAAAGCCTGTTTGAAACTTCCGGCATTAAAAATTTGAGATGTCCCCTTGAAGGTATATAGATTCCCGTCTTTGGAAACTAGTGGAAGAGGTATGACTTCATAGATATGATCTTGACCACTTTCATGCTGAATAATGACCAATTCAATTCCAATTGCATCATCCAGACCTTTCTCATCGACAACAACTGTTACTTCATATTCCTTTCCGGCTTCGATTGTCGCATCCAACCCGTTTCCGGCTTTTATGGATTTGATTTCAATGGAATCCCACCTGTTTCGGACAGCGGTTTTCCAGTCAGATATCATTTTGGCTTTTGCATTATTGTCAGCAGAGAGAATGTGGAAATGCTCCGACAGTTTGATATAGAATTTCTCATAGTAATCGTCCAGTTGCCTTTTCATGGTAAAACGGGGAGCTATTTGTGCGATTGAATTCTTGATGTACTTAATCCAGTTTTCCGAATACTCCTTATCTCCATGTTCATAATATGCAGGAAGAATGTCATGCTCCAATAGATAGTAAATTGCTTCGGCGTCCAGCTGGTTCTGATATTGTTCATTCTGGTAGATACTTTTGTCGGTCAGCGCCCATCCTGCATCCTTACAATAGCCTTCATACCACCAACCATCCAACACTGAGAAATTAAGTACACCGTTCATCAGTGCCTTTTCCCCTGATGTGCCTGAGGCTTCGGCCAGACGTGTGGGAGTGTTCAGCCAGATATCCACCCCTGCGATAAGATGTCTTGCCAGATCCATATCATAGTTTTCAAGAAATATGATTTTACCTAGGAATTCAGGACGCCGGGATATTTCCACAATCTGCCTGATTAGTCCCTGGCCGGCACCGTCACTGGGATGAGCCTTCCCTGTAAAGATGAATTGTACCGGATATTTCGGATTGTTCACTATTTTAGCCAGGCGGTCGATATCGGTAAACAAAAGATGCGCCCTTTTATATGTAGCAAAACGTCGTCCGAAACCAATCAGAAGGACATTCGGGTTAAACTTCTCAAAAATGGAAATGGTTAATGACGGATCGATCTGGCTTCTAAGCCAGTCTTTGCTGCATTTTCTTTTGATATAATCTATCAGTTTGGTTTTTAGTTTCAGGCGGGTATTCCATATTTCTTCGTCCGGAATGTCGTAGACAGCTTCCCAGATTTTTTGATTGGACTGGTCATGAATAAAGCTCTCATCAAAATTGTCTTTGAAAAGCTTTTCCCATTCGGTGGCGCACCAAGTAGGGAAATGTACGCCATTAGTCACATAGCCCACATGATTCTCTTCCGGGAAGTAGCCTTTCCAGATAGGAGCGAACATTTCCTGTGACACAGTTTTATGCAACAGGCTGACTCCGTTTACTTCCTGGCTGGTTTTACAGGCGAATACAGACATACAGAAACGTTCTCCTTTGTCTCCCGGATTATGGCGTCCGAGATCCATCAGGTTATTCCAGGTTATGCCCAGTTTGTCGGGATACCCTTTCATGTATTTGTTGAAAAGTCCCTCGTCAAAATAATCATGGCCGGCGGGTACAGGTGTATGTACGGTATAAAGAGAAGAAGCGCGTACTAATTCCATCGCTTGGCCGAAATCCAGACCACCGGCTATATAATCACATAACCGCTGAATGTTGATTAATGCGGCATGGCCTTCATTGCAGTGATATACGTCTTTTTCTATACCCAAAGCTTTCAGTGTCATCATGCCGCCTATACCGAGTAAAATCTCCTGTTTCAGCCGGTTCTCCCAGTCACCGCCATACAGATGGTGGGTAATTGGACGGTCAAACTCGCTATTGAGTTCATTGTCCGTGTCCAGTAGATAAAGGGGGATTCTTCCTACATTGACTCTCCAGACATTGGCATGTACAATAAAGCTGTCGGCGTAGGGAATGTGGATTACCAGCTGTTTTCCATCTGGTTGCATCACTTTTTCGATTGGGAGCTGTCCGAAATTCTGTGCTTCATAATTGGCAATCTGCTGCCCGTCCATGGAAAGAGACTGGTCAAAGTAGCCATAACGGTACAACAGTCCTACGGCACAAAGGTCAACGTTGCTGTCTGATGCCTCTTTCAGGTAATCGCCCGCAAGTATTCCAAGACCACCGGAATATATTTTGAGGACCTTGTCTAAGCCGTATTCCATACTGAAATAGGCTACTGACGGACGTTTATGATCTGGAACTACATTAATGTATTCCTTGAAAGCAGTATAGACGGTATTCATCTTGCGGATAAAAAACTCATCATGTGCCAGTGTTACCAGCTTCTCATAATTCATCCGCTCCAGGAACAATATCGGATTTTGCTCCGTTTCTTCCCAAAGCTCCGGATCTAGGTCGCAATACATACTTTTGGCGTCATCATTCCATGTCCACCATAGATTACGTGCTATTTCCGCAAGTTTTCCCAATTCCATGGGAAGATGTGAACCGACTGTAATTTCCCTCCATTGAGGAGTGTTTACATTATAACTTGGATATTCCATAACATTGTACATTAAATAGTTTATATTTCCTTGTTTATTTTATAATAGGGCATTATCCATACCGGATAAAACTTTGTAGTTTCCCGATGATGATACAGTCCGGTATGTCTGCCTCCCGGAGTGTCTTTCCAAGCAGTGGTGAATTAATAACTTTATATGGACAGCTCGTTAAGTACCCGAATCAGGCTTTTGTCAATAGGCTTGTCATTTTTGATTGCTTGTGCAAAAGGAACATAGACAATTTCATTGTTCCGTATGCCTATCATCACATTCTGTTGGTCTTCCATCAGAGCCTGGATGGCTGCTTCTCCTAATCGGCTTGCCAGTATACGGTCGTTGGCACTTGGAGCCCCACCGCGTTGCAGATGTCCCAGAATGGAAACTCTTACATCATATTCAGGATATTCCTTTTTTACCCGGTCGGCATAGTACATGGCACCTCCATTTTTATTTTGGGGACTTTCGGTCACAATGACGATACTGCTGTTTTTTGTTTTTCTGAATCCACGTCCGATAAATGTCTCCAGCTGGTCCACATCCGTTTTGTCCTCCGGAATAATGGCAGCTTCAGCCCCTGAAGCAATCGCACTGTTCTGGGCCAGGAAGCCCGCATCACGCCCCATCACCTCGACAAAGAAAATGCGGTCGTGTGAGGTTGCGGTGTCTCTTATTTTATCTACACATTCAACAATTGTATTTAATGCCGTGTCGTATCCTATGGTGAAATCAGTACCATATAAATCATTGTCAATCGTACCGGGTAGTCCTATACATGTCACGTTATACTCTTCGGCAAAGATACGGGCTCCCGTCAGGGAACCGTCTCCACCGATAATAATCAGTGCACTGATATTTTCTTTTTGTATAACTTCATAGGCTTTCTTACGTCCTTCCGGAGTGGTAAAAGCTTCGGAACGCGCTGTTTTCAGTATAGTACCTCCCCTTTGAATAATACTGCTCACGTCTTCTGTTGTGAGTTCCTTTACTTCACCGGCAATCAGTCCTTCGTATCCCCTATAAATTCCCTTTATTTTAAAGCCGTTGAAGATGGCGGTACGGGTTACGGCGCGGATCGCTGCATTCATTCCTGACGCATCCCCTCCGGAAGTCAGGATTCCAATATACTTGTTATTCATAATTCATTTTTATACAATTATTAGACAAAATCAGAAAGTAACTGCTTTAATTTTTTCCTACTATGAAAGATACGGCTTTTTATTGTACCTAGCGACACTCCTGTTTCTTGAGCTATTTCCCGATATTTGAATCCGGATATATACAACATAAAAGCGTTGTAATGTTCTTTAGGTAGTGTTTTAAGGGCTGCCCTTATCTCCTTGGCATCTTGACTATTGTCTATGAAAGCAAAAGAGTCATCTCTTAGCAGGAAATGATAGTCGGGTTCGGATAATATATATAAGTCTCCCTGGCTTTTTTTTATCCGGTAGTTATTTATAAAAGCGTTACGCATAATGATATACATCCAGCCTTTAAAATTTGTTCCAGGATCAAATTTATCCTTATTATCCAGAGCTTTCAACATTGTTTCCTGCAATAAATCCTCAGCATCGTGTTTGTCAGCTGTCAATTTATATGCAAAACCTAGCAGATCACTTTGCAGAGCTATTAATGCTTCATCAAAATTGAATGTTTTCATTATAGTGATTTGAGGTTCAAAGGTTTATATCAAGGCATCCCCCTAAATATAAGGAACGCCTTGGGTAAAGTTTAGCTAAGATATCTTATTTGATATCAATAGTTCTGGTTATCTTCTGAACTTCTTTGTCCACTGTTTTGGGAATATCTATAGACAGAATCCCATGTTCTACCTTGGCTGTAATCTTATCTTTTTCAACATTGTCCGGCAGTATGATACTTTGTTGGAATTTGGAATAAGAGAATTCACGGCGTAGGTATTTTTTGTCTTTTTTCTCCTCATTCTTCTCTTCCTTCTTTTCCATGCAGATTACTAGATTGTTGTTTTCATCCACATTAACGGTGAAGTCATTTTTTGTCATTCCCGGAGCTGCCAATTGGATTTTATAGTCCTTTTCATTTTCAATTACATTAATAGCGGGGGCTGTTGCATTTGCCTTCATCATCCACTCATTGTTAAAGAAATCATTAAAAATACTTGGTAACCAATTCTGGTTCATTTTTGTAGGTACCATTTTTACCTCCTTTTTTAGTTAATAATTAAAGTTTAGAAAATATGTCTGGCTGCTTGACAGAACTTTTATTGTTTAGTCATTCCTTGTTTTGCTACAGCTTCCGTCCGTTTACGTATCTCTTCCGGATCACCGAGAAAATAGTCTTTGACAAGAGCCAGCCGGTTGTCGAATTCAAAAACGTAAGGAACTGCTGTAGGCAGGTTCAGGTTGGAAATGTCTGTATCGGATATTTCCTTGAGATGCTTGATGATTCCGCGCAGGCTGTTGCCATGGGCAACTACCAGCAGGTTATCCTTACATGTCAATGTGGGAAAGATGATGCATTTCCAATAAGGCATTACACGCTCAATGGCATCTTTCAAGGATTCCGTACGTGGAAGTTCCATATCCGGGACATCTGCATAACGTATGTCTTTACTCGGATTGCGCGAATCGTCCTCTCCCAATGCTGCAGGAGCTATATCATAACTTCTCCGCCAGGTGTGTACTTGTTCTTCACCATATTGGGCAGCCGTCTCACTTTTGTTAAGTCCCTGAAGTATGCCGTAATGTTTCTCATTCAACCTCCATGTCTTTTCGACGGGAATCCAGCTCTCATTCAGGCGGTCCAGAACGTAGTCCAGCGTTTTTATAGCACGTTTTAAGTAAGAAGTGTAGGCAATCTCAAAAGAAAATCCGGCTTCTCGTAATGTATCGCCTGCTTTGCAGGCTTCTACAACGCCTTTTTCACTTAAATCAACATCTGTCCACCCGGTGAAGCGGTTTTCTTGGTTCCATAGGCTCTCACCATGACGTAATAATACTATTCTTTTCATGGACGACCTGTCTTTATGCAATGGTTATTGAAGAATCCAAATATACATCCTGTATGGTGCTCAATAGCTGGACCCCATCTTTCATTGGTTTTTGGAAGGCTTTCCGACCACTAATCAACCCCATACCGCCAGCACGTTTGTTCACTACTGCTGTAACAACAGCATCATGCAGGTCGGATTCTCCATGAGATTCACCACCCGAGTTGATTAGTCCGACGCGTCCCATATAGCCGTTAGCTACCTGATAACGGCAAAGGTCTATCGGGTGGTCAGTTGTCAGCTCTGTATACATGCGCTCATTTGTTTTTCCGAAGCCGATGGCTTTGAAGCCACCATTATTGGACGGAAGTTTTTGTTTTACGATGTCAGCCTTGATCGTTACTCCGATATGGTTGGCTTGGCCTGTCAGGTCGGCTGCAGCGTGATAGTCGGTTCCGTCTTTCTTAAAACCGCTGTTTCTCAAATAACACCATAAAATGGTAGCCATTCCCAGTTCATGAGCATATTCAAAAGCTTGCGATACTTCCACTATTTGGCGGCGACTTTGCTCCGAACCGAAATAAATAGTGGCTCCAACTGCTATGGCGCCCATATTCCATGCTTCTTTTATTGTACCGAACATTACTTGGTCATAGCTATTCGGATAAGTAAGCAGTTCGTTATGATTCAATTTGACGATGAATGGAATTTTATGGGCGTATTTCCGTGCTACGGCGCCTAATACGCCGAATGTAGATGCTACGGCATTACATCCTCCTTCAATAGCCAATTTTACGATGTTCTCCGGATCAAAATAAAGTGGATTGGGAGCGAAAGATGCCCCAGCAGAATGCTCTATACCCTGGTCTACAGGTAGGATGGATACATAGCCGGTATTCGCTAAACGTCCATGTCCATATAAAGTTTGCAAACTCTCCAATGTCCGAATGTTTCTGTCCGAATTTATCCATACCTTATCTACTATATCCGGACCCGGAATATGAATCAGTTGTTTATCTATTGTCTTGCATGTATGGTTTAGGTAGTATTCAGCCTGCCCACCTAATATATCTACTGTTTTGCTCATATCATTTATCTTTTAACTATTCAGGTTTATTATTTGCATCCATCCAATTTAGCATCTATGAAAAGGATACCACTATCTCCGGCTTTCTTTAACAGGTTTACAATATTCTGTACACCGGCTTCTTCCTCTACTTGTTCCCGGACAAATTTCCACAGAAAATCCTGTGTGGCATTATCCTTTTCTTCTGAAGCTAAGTATACCAATTCGTCAATCAACTTGGAGATATGCTTTTCATGTTCCAAGGCATGTTCAAAAACTTCCAAAGAATTTCCCATCCTTGTGGAACTACATCCACTTTGTCTACTTTCGGTGTCGCCTCACGTTTAACCATATACTCGGCAATGGTGCACGCATGTCCCACTTCTTTTGCAGATTGTTTCCGCATCCAGTTGGCCATACCTGAAAAACCTTCTTTTTTTAGATAGAAAGACATAGACAGATACAAGTTGGCAGACCATAATTCTGCTGTGATTTGTTCATTCAAAGCATTTTGTAATTTCTCACTCATAATGATTTAAATTTTTAGAGTTAATAATAATTTAATATTCTCTCTTATCTTGAAACAAGCATAAACTTGTCCCAAAATGTCGATAAAACCGGGTTATCCTATTAATAAAATATTCATGATCTATTTTATTATTGTTTATTATGTTGCAAAAAGTAGACCATACAAGGTTATATAATCTTTAATATTATGAGATGTTAAATGGAGGGACATACTGTTAGAAATAAGGTAGTCTCCGCACATTTTCTTGGGCAAGAATACGTAATAATTCCAAAAGGGCCGTACTTAGATATATTCGGTCTGAATACAGCCTGTTGATGAAAGAATTAGAGGACGCATCCACGTTTCGGCATAGTATGAGGAGTATGGAGACTAGGCGGGACATATATCGTTCATGTTCAATCAATTCGTTTAAGGCACTTACTGGAGCTTGCCATTTTGCACATCCCGTTTTATCTCATTAATTGCAACGCATCCTCCATTATGATATATCCAGCTCATCATTTGATAGACTTTGTTCATATTATCCTGAGCCTGGGTATTTAGCCAGGAGCTCAGTATCGGGAGTTGTTCACTTTCAAAATAAACCTGTAAAGACAGGTATAAGTTGGTTGACCATATTTCTGCGTTGATCAATTCATTCATGGTACTTTCTATTCGTTTATCTATCATTATTCTGAACATTAAGGTTACATAACTGATTGCGTACGTTTCTTGGTATATAAAAATTCCATTTCATAGAGGTAATCTATAAAAATGAAACTTTTAACGATAGTTTAATGATGCGACATTTTTACTGCATTGGACAAATTGTCGCATAAGGCGGAATAATAATGTCTATTTGTCACTTCCACGAGTGATAATCAATAAAATATCCAACAATTTTTCTATTCTTACAATATTATCATATATAGATTCCAAGGTCTTAGGATACAGATAAGACTTACAGTCCTGTATTTCCTTTGCCAAAGCGAGAACTTGTAACCAAAGGTCTTTTTCTGTATGGTGAGAGGAACCGCTATTATTGGCTATCATGGAGGAAGGTCTCAGAAAAATATGTTGGCATGTAATTTGTAAGATAGTGATTGTGTGTCTTGAAAAAAACAGGAATGGAAATAAACAGAATAAGAATTTCACTAAAGACAGTAACAAACGAAGAACAGAAACCGGTCGAGACAGTCGTCTTACTTTTAGAACAAGTTGCTTTCATAATGTTTATCTTCTAGTCAACTCTGTTCCCTGGAGCTGTGTTTATATATAAAGTTAAGCGTGGGAACTTTGGTATTACCGTTCAGAAGTATCCCCATA
>OBCT01000974.1_pt1 | contig 8447 bp, 6 predicted proteins | sample 1495981 | NCBI WGS metagenome assembly OBCT01 (sample SAMN04168658, study PRJEB22393) | human gut metagenome | biome: human gut microbiome; feature: stool | host: Homo sapiens | collected 2014-03-24
CACGACGGCGAACGCTTCACCGACGCGGACGCCCTTCTCGTCAAGGCGGGCCGCATCTCCTGGATCGGTCCCGGCGCCTGCGCACCCGCGCACGACGGCGTGCCGTCCGTCGACCTCGAGGGACGCACGGTTCTGCCCGCGCTCTGCGACGTTCACACCCATCCGAGTTGGATTGCGGCCACGGTGAGGTCCGTGCCCTGCGTCTCCCCGATCGTCAACACGATCGAGGAGATGATTGAGGCGCTCAGGCGCCATCCGCTCGCCGGCCGAGGGCCCGAGGCCTGGATCACGGGCTTCGGCTATGACGAAGGCAAGCTCGCCGAACACCGCACCCCCACCATCGAGGACCTCGACCGCGTCAGCACGACGCAGCCCGTGTTCGTGAAGCGCTCCGACTGCCACTCTGCGATCTGCAACAGCGTCGCACTGCGCCTCGCTGGCATTGAGGCAGGTACGCCCGATCCCGCCGGCGGGCGCTTCGGACGCTTTCCCGACGGTCGCCCCAACGGCGTTCTCACCGAATTCAATGCCGCACAGGTCGTCGAGCGCCTGATGGGCGAGCCCACGTTCGAGAGCGAAGTGGAGATGATGACGGCCTCGGGCGAACACTTTCTTGCGCGCGGCATTCTCGCCTTCACCGAAATGATGACCGACTACCGCCAGCTCGCCGTCTACCGCGAGGCGGCGCGCCGCGGCTTTCCCGTCAGGGCAGGGCTCTACCTCGTCTGGAAGGGCGGACGCGACCCTCGGGGCATGCCCGCGCTCACGGACGAGGACAGGACGGGAGACCACTTCATCGCGGGCGTCAAGCTCTTTGCCGACGGAAGCGTCTCGGGCGCCACGGCGGCCGTGACGACGCCCTTTCTCAACGGCTCGACCGGGATGGTCACGCTCGACGACGGCGCGCTTGAGGCCGCGGCCGAGTACGCCCGCACCAACAAAATCCAGCTCTCCGTCCACGCCATGGGTGACAGGGCCGTCGGGCGCATCATCGACTTCTTCGAGGATCAGACGCCCTGGCTTGAGGACCGCCCGTCCGTGCGCATCGAGCACGCCACCTTCCTCAACGAGGCTCAGCTCGCCCGCATGAACGCCTCGGCCATGCGCTTCGGAGTGACAACCCAGGTGATCTTCCCGTACGCCGAAATCGAAGGCTACAGGGCCGTGCTCGCCCCGAAGGACCTTGAGCGCGTCTATCCCGTGAGGACCGTCTCCTCGGCGCTCGACGCCTTCGCGCTCTCCTCCGACGCGCCCGCCACCGCCTGGGCCGATCCCGACGATCCCTTCGTCTCGATGGGCGCTGCGGTCACGCGCACAGCCTGGGACGGCACCGTCTTCAACAGGTCCGAAGCCGTCTCCTGCGAAGAGGCCGTCTCGCTCTACACCTCCCGCCCGATGAAGGTCCTGCCATTCGAAGGCGTAGGAAGGCTCACGCCCGGCATGAGGGCCGACTTCATCGTCCTGCGCGATCCCGTCACGGACGACGGCGAGGCTCTCGCCCGGAACGCCGTCTCCGAGGTTTTCCGTGCCGGAGCCCTGATCCACCGCGCCCCCCGCTAAAATGGAAGGCATTCTCAGGGGGACACACTCATGCAGCGATTCACGCTTTCCATCGACGACGAGCTTGCCGAGCGCTTCGACGCGTACCTGACCGAACACGGCTACGCCAACCGCTCCGAATGCTTCCGCGACATTCTCCGCAATCACTTCACCAGTGAGGACGTGAAGGACAATCCCTCGGCCGAATGCGTCGGCGTGCTCAGCTACGCCTACAACCACCACGAGCGCCAGCTCGCCATGCGTATGACCGAGTACCAGCACGAGCATGCGGGCGAGGTCATCTCCACCATGCACGTGCACGCCACGCACGAAGAGTGTGTCGAGAGCGTCGTGATCCGCGGCCGCGCCGAGGACGTCGTCACGCTCTCCCGCCGCCTTTCGGCCGAACCCGGCGTGCGCCACGGACGCCTCAACCTCATCCCCGTGACGCCCGACGACACGCACGAACATGCTCATGAGCACGCCCATTCACATGATCATCACCACGGGGATTGAGCCGGGCGTGAACCCGAGATGAACAAAACGGCGGACTCCGAAGCGGATCCGCCGTTTTTGTTCCTGTCGGTGACGATCAGGCGTAGTAGCCGGGCAAGCTCATCTCGCGCGCCGCGAACTGCCTGTAGCCGTCCATGTCGAGCGGATAGTCCCAGCAGCCCATCTGGTGGTACATCTGGCCGCCAAAGCCCGTCTTGAAGCGGTAGAGGCCGTGCATCGGATGCGAAGGATCCGCCTTGGGCGCGACACGCCCTTGGTTCTCCTCCGACGGCTCGATCTCGGGACCGTACGGAAGATAGGCCATGTATTCGTCACGGCTGCAGTACTGCGCAAACATCAGGAGGTCCGCATTGGTGCGCGACCAGCCGCCCACGTCGGTGTAGAGTCCGCTGTTGCGCACGGAAAACTCGAAGGCCTTGGAACGCATGCCCAGATTCGCCTTGACGCGGGACCAGAAGGAGGTCTGCTGAACGATGGGCGTGCTGTAGGCGTCGGAGACGTCCTTGGGTTCGACGGTAAGCTGCATGGCGTAAAGGGGCCCTTGGTTCCTTTATTCGAAGAATACAAAAAAGCACGCGGGCGCATGTGTTGATGCGTCCGCGTGCGGGTACGGGTGTCTCTTTAGCGCATCTTTTCCGCAAAGTCACTAGTACGATAGGTCAATGCAGGGAAATGCCGGCCTTCACGTGCCCATGTGTTGCGCAGAGACAACTATCCTCTACTTCTTCCCTGCGGTTCAGGCTTGGCGAATGAAGAAAACGCCCCGAAGCCTTCGCTTCGGGGCGCCTGTTTTTCAGCCTTGTTTCAGCCTGTTGTCGTCAGGACGGCTCTCAGATGAGGAAGAGCATGTCCATCAGGAAGAAGGTCGGGAAGAGGAGCGTCACCGACCAGAGCATGTAGCCGAAGAACGTCGGCATCTTGATGCCGCGCTCGTTGCAGATGGAGACCGTCATGAAGTTCGGGGCGTTGCCGATGTAGGTCACGGCGCCCATGAACACGGAGCCCATCGAGATGGCCATCAGGGTCTTGGCGCCCTCGCCCATCAGCACGGTCGGATCGCCGCCGGCGAGGTTGAAGAATGCCAAGTACGTCGGCGCGTTGTCAAGGAACGCGGAGAGCATGCCCGTCAGCCAGAAGAAGAACGTGTTGTTGAAGCTGCCGTCGGCGTTCGTCACGAGGGCGACGAGCGGCGCGAAGTGGCCGTCGTGGCCCGCGCGGAGCATGGCGAGCACCGGCACGATGCAGCAGAAGATGCCGAAGAAGAGCTTGGCGACCTCAAGGATCGGATCCCAGCTGAAGTGGTTGGCTTCGCGGGTGGCCTTCGTGGTGAGCAGCAGGGAAGCGCCGGAGATCACGATGAAGAGCGCGTCGCGGAGCACGCCCTCGAGCGAGAAGTGCACGCCGAGGAACGTGAAGTCCACGCCCGAGCGCCAGAAGCCGGACATCAGGACCGTGCCGACGATGGCGGCGAGAAACAGGATGTTGATGCCGCCGTCGACGCCGATGGCCTGCTTTTCCTCGGGCGCCTTGAAGCCATCCTTGACGTCGCGGGAGAACATGAAGCTGTCGATCGCGAAGTAGACCGCAAGCAGGATGGCGCAAGTCACGAGCCACGGAAGCATCAGGTGCTCAAGCGTCCAGAAGAAGCTCACGCCCTTGAGGAAGCCGAGGAAGAGCGGAGGATCGCCGAGCGGGGTCAGCGCGCCCCCCACGTTGGCGACGAGGAAAATGAAGAAGATGAAGGTGTGGACCTTGCGCCTGCGGTTCTCGTTGGCGCCGATGAGCGGGCGGATGAGAAGCATGGCAGCACCCGTCGTGCCCATGAAGTTGGCAAGCACGGCGCCGAGCGCGAGGATCGCGGTGTTCACGATCGGACGACCGACGAAGCTGCCGCGGACGTGAATGCCGCCGGCAACGATGAAGAGCGAGCCCACGAAGATGATGAACGGCACGTAGTCGGCGAGAAGCACGTGGGCGATCTCGTGGAAGGCCGTGTCAGGACCGAAGACGGTCGCAAGCGGAATGATGCAGCACAGGGCCCAGAAGACGGAGATCTTGCCGAAATGATGGTGCCAGATGTGCGGGGCGAACAGCGGGAAAAGCGCGATGGAAAGCAGAATGCCGGCAAACGGCACGGCCCACGCAAGGCCGAGCTCGGCGCCGTTCATGTCGCTCGCCATGGCGGCAGCAGGCAGCAGAAGGGTTGCAGTTGCAGCCGCAACGCTTTTAATGGACAAAGTCACGATGGAGACTCCCTGGGGCGACCGCCTGAGCGCCGGCCGCCGGTTGAAAATGGCGTACGTTGGAAGGTGCGGTCGAAAGCGCTTCCCGGGAGCGGAGGCGCCAACTGTACTTTCCAATGTGCACCGCGTTACAAAATATCTCAGAATGCAAACATACACGGATTTTCTGATCCCTGCAGAACTTTCCGAGGTTTCTTTACAAATGAGGGGCCCCTTAAGCCGAAAGGACTGGAAAATGAAAGGCGCAGGCCCTAGGTCCGCGCCTTTCATCGTGCCCGTGAGACTCCTATGCCACGGGCGGCAGTCCGAAGACCTGCCTGAGGTAACGCAGATAGCCCTCGTCCTCGCACATGCCCTTCTCGGGCGCGTCGGAGATCTTGGCGACGGGCTGCCCATTGGCCTTGACCATCTTCATGACGACGTTGAGCGGCTGCGGCCCCCTGTCGTTCATCAGGTTCGTGCCGATGCCGAAGGCGACCTTGACCCTGCCGTGGAAGCGCTCGTAGAGCTCTATGGCCTTCGGGACCGTCAGGCTGTCGCTGAAGATGAGGGACTTCGTCCTCGGGTCGCAGCGGTTGGCCTTCCAGTGCTCGATCATGCGCTCGCCCCAGACGAAGGGATCGCCCGAGTCGTGCCTGACGCCGTCGAAGAGCTTGCAGAAGAACATGTCGAAGTCGCGCAGGAAGGGATCCATCCCGTAGACGTCGGAGAGTGCGATGCCGAGGTCGCCCCTGTACTCCTTGGCCCACATCTCGAAGGCGAAGACCTGCGTGTCGCGCAGCCTTGGGCCCAGCGCCTGGCAGGCCTGCAGGAACTCGTGGGCCATCGTGCCGTGGGGCGTGAGGCCGAGCTCCTTGGCGTACATGACGTTCGACGTGCCAGTGAAGATGCCGCCGAGACGCTCCTTCATGTTGAGGAGAACCTTCTTCTGCCAGGCCTTGGAGAAGCGGCGCCTCGTACCGTAGTCGGAGATCCGCAGCCCGCCGTTGTCGGGCTCGTTGCGCAGAAGCTCGATCTTGCGCTCAAGGCGTGCGACCCCCTCCGTCTCGTCAAGATCTGGATACGTGTTCCTGAAGTAGACCTCGTTGACGATCGCAAGCACGGGAATCTCAAAGAGGATCGTGTGCAGCCACGGGCCCTTCGCGGTGATGTCGATGCCGCAGGGATAGTCCTGAGACTTCGTCACGGAGATGTACTTGCGCTTCAGATGGAAGAGGCTCAGAAACTCGACGTAGTCCGACTTGATGAAGCGCAGGCTGTCGAGGTAGGCGAGCTCGTCCTCCCTGAAGTAGAGGCTGCAGAGATGGTCGAGCTCGGCGTTGATCTCGTCGACGAAGGGCGAAAGATCGATGCCGGGCGTGCGGCACTTGAAGCGGTATTCGGCATCGGCCCCCGGAAACTGGTGCAGCACGCACTGCTGCATCGTGAATTTGTAGAGGTCCGTGTCGAGCAGTGATTCGATGATCAAGACAGCCTTCCTATACGTGGAATGATTGACGCCTTCGGGGCCGACCGTCAGGCCGCCAGAAGGGAGCGGGCCTCTTCAAGCTCCGCACCGCCGCAGGCCGCGGCGGGCGCGAGCCCCGCAAGGCGCGCGTCGAATTCGGGCGTTCGAGTCCAACGCAGGTTCGCGAGAAGCTCGTCGGCCATGTCGGGACGATTGCATACGAGCACCATGTCGCAGCCCGCCGCAAGCGCCTTCTCGGCCTGCTCCGTCACGCTGCCGCCCGCGGCGCCCTTCATGCTGAGGTCGTCCGAGAAGACGAGGCCGCGAAAGCCCAGCCGTTCTCGAAGCTCGTCCTGCAGGAGGCGCCTCGAGAAGGTGGCGACCTCCCCCTCAAAGGCATGATAAGCCACATGGGCCGTCATGACGGATGCAAGTTCAGGCAGTTTGCCGTAGGGGAGCATGTCCCGCATCAGACTCTCCGCATCCCTTTCGTCCTCGGGAAGGGCCGTATGGCTGTCGGCCTCGGCCCAACCGTGCCCCGGAAAATGCTTGCCGCAGGAGGCCATGCCGCCCCTGCGAAGCCCGCGAATGAGCGCGGCGGCATGCGCCGTCACGAGCTCGGGCGTCGTGCCAAGGCTGCGCGAGCCGATCACGGCCGAGCGGCCGTAGTCGACGTCGAGCACGGGCGCGAAGGTGAAGTCGACGCCGCAGGCGCGCAGCTCGGCGGCAAGCACGAGACCGGCCGCCTCGAAGCGCGCCTCGGCGTCCTCGTGCGCCGCGATCTCGGACATGGCGGGCACATCGGTGAATTCGGAGCGGAAGCGCTGCACGCGGCCGCCCTCATGGTCGACGCTGATGAGGATGCCCGGACGCACGGCGTGGATTTCGTCGCACAGCGCCCTGAGCTGTTCCCGGTCCCTGTAGTTGCGGGTGAAAAGGATCACCATGCCCGTCATCGGATGACGCAGGCGCCCACGCTCATGCTCGGTGAGTGAAAGGCCCTCAACGTCGACGCAGACGGGACCCGGCTTCAGTACTTCGGTCATGCCCAACTCCTCCCTTCAGTCTTCGGACGCGGCGACGCGGTCGAGGATCTCCTCGTAGCGCCTGACCGTTTCGGCAAAGCCGAACTGGAGCGCCTCGGCGGTGAGCGCATGGCCGATCGAGACCTCGCTCACCTCGCGGCAGGCCTTGAGGAAGACCTCGAGATTGTCGAGCGAGAGGTCGTGCCCGGCGTTGACGTCAAGTCCGGCCTCGCGGGCGGCCTTCACGCTGGCGGCGTACTGCTCGAGGACCTTGTCCTGGGCTTCGGTGCCGTGCGCCTGAGCCCAGCCCTCTTTCCCTACACGACGCTCTTCCGATCTCCTGAGCCCAGCCCTCCGTGTAGAGTTCGACGCGGTCGGCGCCGAGTTCGGCGGCCTTCGCCATCAGGGCGGGGGCGGGATCCATGAAGAGGCTCACGCGGCAGCCCCAGGCCTTCGCCTGCGCGATGAGCGGGCGGACGGCGTCGCAGACGGCGGGATCCGAAAGATCGAACCCGTGGTCGGACGTTTTCTGGCCGAGGCTGTCGGGCACGAACGTCGCCTGATCGGGACGCACGGCCTCAAGGTGGCCCATCAGATTGTGGAAGGGGTTGCCCTCGATGTTGTATTCGCGGTCGGGATATTCGCTCACGAGTGCGGCAATCGCGGGGACATCCGTCGCGCGGACGTGGCGCTCGTCGGGACGCGGATGAACCGTCAGGCCGGCGGCGCCCGCCTCAAGCGCGATGCGGCCGAAGAAGACCGGGTCGGGCCAGTTGCCTTCGCGGGAGTTGCGAAGAAGCGCCACCTTGTTCAGATTGACGGAAAGCTTGGTACGAAGCATTGCGATGCACTCCTGGTGTTCGGGACGCCGCAGCGCCCCCTGTTTGTCCGGTTCGATCGGCTTGGCGGGCGTCAGGTCTTCTGCAGGCCGTTGAGCTCGGCGAGGATGCGACGGGAATGGATGCTGCGCCCGTCGAGATGAAAGTCGATCAACGTACGAAGAATATCACGCGAGGCGCGAAGCGCCGCAGGACTCATCGGCTCTCCCGAAAGCATTTCGCGCACGAGGTCCCCCGGCCAGGCGCGCACGCCCTCGGGCAACCCTTCGACGCCGGCGAGCCCCTCGAGGGCGCCGTCCCTGACGCAGTACCAGGGCGAGCGGCCGTCGTCGGAGAAGGCGGGCGCCCAGCCTGCGGCCTTGAGGACCGCCATCTCGAATTCGCGAAGCGCGGGCTGCATGGCGTCGCGCTCGTCGAGCGCCAACGCATGGATCGCCTTGACGTAGGCCTCGAAGAGCCCCGGATGGCGCTCCTCGCGGACGGTGAGCTTGAGGATGAGTTCGTTGACGTAGAAGCCCGAGAGCAGCGCCTCGCCCGTGAGGGGCACCATCGTCCCCTGCCATTCGGCGCGCACGAGCATCTTGGCCTCCTTGCTACCCGTCCATGAGAAGCGGAGCGGACAGAACGCGGTGAGAAGGCCCCTGTACTGGGAGGACGCGCGGCGGGCGCCGCGCGCAACGAGAAAGACGCGGCCGTATCGTACGGTCAGCACGTCGAGAAGAAGGCTCGTCTCGCTCCAGTCCCACGCGTGGAGGATGAAGCCGAGCTCGCCCGTGACGCGGGCGGGGATGCGCTCCGCCGGTTCCGGGAGCGCGGAGAAGACGTCCGCCATCTGCCG
>OBCT01001030.1_pt1 | contig 7913 bp, 17 predicted proteins | sample 1495981 | NCBI WGS metagenome assembly OBCT01 (sample SAMN04168658, study PRJEB22393) | human gut metagenome | biome: human gut microbiome; feature: stool | host: Homo sapiens | collected 2014-03-24
CCCTTTTTCGCATGCGCGGCGCTTTTTGATGAAGCCCTTTTCCTCAAGCAGCTTCGTCGCGGCAAGCACCGTCTTACGATTCAGTTCGGTAGATTCCTCAAGCGTGTCGATGCCTGGATAGCACTCAACGTCATCCTTGTTGAGCGCGTTCGCCAGTTCAATCAGCACGAACTTCGCCGAAGCATTGCCAACCTTCTGACTACGCGCCCATCTTTCTGCGGCGTAGCTCATCGCGTCCCCTTAAAGTTCACGAACCTCTTTGAGGCGCATGACGGGGAGATGCTTATAAACCTCCCTGAGAAAAACGACACGCGCCTTCGGCATCCCACGCTTGCGCCACATGGCCACTGCAGCTGTAGAAACATCCGTCATGCGGCTAACCGCGTTCGTGCCACCCAGCGCATCGATAACGCGCGATGTAGTAGCTTGCGAAAGACGCTTTGGATTCTTCCGCTGGTTGCATTCACTCATTCGTTACTTCCTTGCGTTAGCAATGGGTTAAAAATTCACAACCAATACTAACACAAGTTAGTATTTTAAGGTTAGCTCCGCTAACTTCTTATTGTGCTAACCTTTGTTAGGTAGAAAGGAGGCCATCATGGACCGCTCTAAACCTGCTGAAATTGCTGAACGCTTGCGCTCTTTGCTCAATCGAGACGCAGGGCTGACGCAGGCCGCATTGGCGCGGTTCTGTGATGTATCCTCTGCGGCTGTTGCCAAGTGGTGTTATCAGGGAGTGATTTCGCCGCAAAACCTCATGCAGGCGGCGAAATTCTTCAACGTGTCACACGTATGGCTTGCGACCGGCGAAGGCGAAAAAGAAAATCGCCAGCCGGTGCGCTCTTGCTTGCCTAAAGAAGAAAAGACCCCGCCAGGAGTAGTCATCATTCCCGTGTACAAACTTGTTCTCTCCGCCGGAGACGGACACAATCCCGACTGGGAAGAAGTCACAGAATCTGAACCAATGTGGTTCCCGGAATCATTCTTCATCGCGAAGCATGTGAGTCCATCTGTCTGCAAGGTAGCCGAGGTGATCGGCGACTCTATGGAGCCGACCCTCTCGCGCGGCGACAAGATCCTGTGGGCAGAAGAGGTCGACAGCCGACCCGCAGCCGTCCCCGTCATCGACGGCCAGATCTACGTGCTGGCAATCGACGGCGCATATAAAGTAAAGCGCCTGAGGAAGATCAAAGACGGTCTGCTCGTCTCGTCGGACAATCCCGCCTACCCGCCCGAGCGCTACGTCAAGGAAGAATGCGACCGCATCCAAATCTTCGGCCGCGCTCTCCACGCCTCACGAGAACTCTGACAAATCTCCCACATCACACAAGCCCGGTTATGCCGGGCTTTTTTTGTTTACCTACGTTACTGTTTTTCTCCACAGAAGTTGACATAAGTCAATAGAACAACAAACTCCGGTTAGTTTTGACTTGCTCGCTTTGCTAACCTCGGTTAGTATCTGGTTACTAATTCGGAGTTAGCGTTTTGTGAACTCCGGTTAGGGCAAGACATACCCGCCAGGTCCATTGAACCCGACGGGCGAACAAGCGGACGCGAGGTGGCAGACGTTGAGAGACGTGAAGCGGCGGACGTAGCTGATGCAGTCGATAGGGACAGAGGTCATGTAAGGCCCGAGCGGCTGCCTGCGGAAAACGCGGGACCGTGCACAGCAGAAAGTCGATTCAAGCGTTCTTGCGCATGTGTTCAATGCGTAGGGGACTGGCGCGAGAGCGCTTGGATGGACTTTCATAAAGATCACAGCCGTCCCGTGGGCACCCGCAAAGAGCGACACGCGGGACGGCTTATCAGGAGAACACCATGACGGATAAAGAAAAGCTCGACTACATCGAGTACATCAAAGGCTTCATGGATGAGGCCGCTGAGGCCTTCCTCCGGGGCGACGACGATGCGTACATCGGTGCACTCAACTCCGCTGACACCCTTCTGACTGGCTTGCTCAACGATGACGACGAGGAGGACGAAGAATGAAGCGCAACGACTTCGACGCCCGACTGGCGCATCACCTCCGTTCGATCGGTCGCGAGACCTGCAGCGAAGCTGATGTCCACGAGTACGCGCTCATGAGCATCGCGAACGCCGCCGCGCTCGCTTTCTACATGAAGACCGAGCCGACCGTCATCCACTGCCCCGCAGCGGAGAAGTACGAGCAGGTCGCGTGCAACGTCCAGTGCATCCTGGACGAACTTCCGTAACGACTTCGAGGGAAAACGGCTTGACGCAGATATGAGCCGGTCTGGTCGATGACTCGAGCCAGATTCCAAAGCAGGGGCATCTGCAGACGAGAGGCTTTTGCGTTCACCCCTGCTCCCTCACCCACCACCAACAAAAAGGACATTCACGCGCCCTTGCCCGTGCCATCACGAGCCGGCAGTTCTTCCGAGCGAGGGCGTCTGAATGTCTTTTCTTTTTTTCGGAGGCGTCATGAAGCGCTTTTTCAACTACCTCGAAACCCTTGCAAAGCGCACCCTCTTTGGCGCTGATGGCACGGAATATCACCGCTCTGGCGCTGCAGGCTTTTTCCTCGACGCGCTCGAAGGGCTAATCGGCTTCTTCGGTCTGGTGATCCTGCCGGCAATGGCTGCGGCCACTCTCTACCACTGGATTTTTGACTAAGGAGATCGGCATGGCATGGAACTACCCTGACGGATGTGGTCCTGACGACTACGAAAAATGGTGCGGCCCCGACCCTGACGAAGAAGACGAGGACGAACACGGTTACGACGAAGATGACGAAGACGAAGGCGAGGTGCTCGAATGAAGGCAGAACCGCGCAAAAACCTGAGACCGCGCGAAATCGAGTACCTCACGCTCGTCGCGAAAGGTCTCAGACGACGCGAAATCGCCGAAAAGATGGGCATCGCGATAACGACCGTCAAGTACTACCACGAAGAAATGATGAGCGTGCTTTGCGCGAGAACTGCCGCAGAAGCAGTCTACAAAGCTTTTCAACGCGGGATTTTCAAGGTAACACAATGAGCTACTCAGCCCCAGTCAAGATCATTGACCACATTCCAAGGGACTTCGACATGAAACGAATTACTCGAAAGCGACCGCTCGAACAGCGGCGCGTAGCAAAGCAGGCTCGGCAGAACGTCGAGCCTTTTTCGTGTGAACACCCCTCGCTGATCTGGAAGGTCGTTGTTCTCGTAGGAGCGCTCGCAATTGTCGCGGCCGCGCTCTTTCAAGGAGTTTTGAATGGCAGCAATTAAGACTGCAGAGATGGAACGCGATGCCTGGCTGCAAGAACGCACGAAGGGCATCGGCGGCTCAGACGTTGCAACGGTCCTCGGACTCAACCCTTACAAGACGCCATTGAGCTTGTGGGAAGAGAAGACCGGCAAGACAAAAGGCTCACAGGCAGGTGAGGCAGCCTACTGGGGAACGACGCTTGAAGACGTGGTTGCAAAAGAGTTCAGCAAGCGCACCGGAATGAAAATTCAACGCGTGAACTTCCTACTCTCAACCGGCGAGGGAGGCTGGATGCGCGGCAACATCGACCGGGCGATCGTCAACGAGCAGATTGCTAAGACGGTCCGCGTCCACAAGCCCGAAAAGGCAGCCGAAACAGGCCTCATGCTTTCGACCGACGTTGGCCTTGAATGCAAGACCGCCAACGCCTTCATGGCTGACAAGTGGGGACCTTCGCAGGAAGCTGAGATCGTGTCCTGCAATGTCGTCACCGAGCACCAGATTCCGCTCTACTACGAAACGCAGATTCAGTGGTACATGGCCGTTACCGGAATCAAGAAGTTCTATGTCGCTGTTCTCATCGGCGGACAAGACTTCCGAATGTACGAAGTGCGGCGCGACGAGGACGTGATCAAAGCCATCGTCGAAAAGTGCCACGCCTTCTGGTTCAAGAAGGTCCTCGCTGACGTCCCTCCCGATCCGATCAATGCCGACGACATCAAGAAGCTGTACGCCCGCGATGACGGCGAGATGGTCGAGGCCAGCAACGATGAAGCGGCCGACATTGGCGAGTTGCGCACGATCAGAGAGCGCATCAAGGAGCTCCAAGACCAGGAAAAGGCCGTCGCAAACCGCGTGATTTTAGCCATCGGCGAGAAGTCAGGACTACTCATTGGCGGCGAGAAGGCCGTGACCTACAAGGCGCAGAACAGCTCCCGCTTCGCATCCACTGCATTCAAGAAAGAACACCCGGACCTGTACAGGGACTTCGTACAGACCTCCACCACCCGCATCCTTCGACTCGCTTAACACAAAGGAAAACCAATGTCCACAACTGATGTTCTCAAATCTCAGGTCGCACCTGCCGCCGAACAGACCGCCGTCGTGCAACAGGTCAAAGCCGCAACCGTCATCGACGTCGTGCGCTCGAAAAAGTTTCAGGCACAGATGGTCCTGGCACTTCCGAAGAGCATGACTGCTGATCGCCTGACGCGCATCGTCATGACTGAGTGCCGCAAGGCACCGGCTCTTCTGAAGTGCGCCCCTGAGAGCTTTTACGGCGCCGTCCTCCAGTGCGCAGCTCTGGGCCTTGAGCCAGGCTCCGCGCTCGGGCATTGCTATCTGCTGCCCTTCGGAAATGGCAAAGACAAGCAAGGCCGCCCGAACGCGCACGTCGATCCGGTCAGATCGTCAGCCTATCCGCATACTGCGTGCACGAACAGGACACCTTCAACTACAAGCTCGGTCTTGATCCGGACATCGAGCACATCCCTGCATCGGTTGCGGATCGAGGAAAGGTCACTCACGTCTATGCCGTCGCGAAGCTCAAGGGCGGCGGAGTTCAATTCGAGGTTATGTCTCGCGCCGAGATTGAAGCTGTGCGCAAGACCTCAAAAGCCGGCACCTCTGGCCCCTGGTCCTCGCATTGGGACGAGATGGCAAAGAAGACCGTCATTCGTCGCCTCTTCAAGTATCTCCCCGTCAGCATCGAGGCCGTCCGTGCCGTCGAGATCGACGAGAAGTCGGACCGTGGCGAGGCCGTAACGCAGCAGGACTTCATCGAAGGCGAGTTCATCGAGAAAGGCACCGCTGCAGAGCAGTATCTCGAAGCCCCGGTCGTTGACGACGAAATCCACGAAAACAATTAACCCATTATCTCTACAAGGAGAAGCTCATGCTTAAAAAAGCAACCTCCCATGAAATCATCCGGTCCGCTCTGTTCGACATCAACAATCAGTATGACAACCGGATCGACGACATCGACACTTCTCTCCTCGTCGAATCAGCTCTCTTGATCGCCTTCGAAAGCCACAAAAGCGAACACAAGGAAGTCCTCCAGAATATCGCCCATTCCGTCTGCAACTACGCACTCACAATCGAGCGCGCCAAAATCGAAAGCGACGAGATCAGCGCTCTGTTGTTTGCTTATGACGACACTGAAGAAAACGCTGAAGAAGAGGAGGAGTTCGACGAACAACCCACAGCTGAAACGGTGCCCGTTGAACAGACGCCCGCGTTTGATCCAGAAGCGTTGAAAAAGATCGCTGGAACGTCCATGACTGTTGAAGACAACGGCGACATTCGCTTGAGCTTCAAGCACCAGTAACCCACTCATGCCCCGCCTCGTGCGGGGCTTTCCGTAAGGAGGATAAGGAATGACGCAATGGAAAACGTATCCGGACACGACGCCGCCGCGCGGCTTGCCGCTCAGGCTCGAAGTCAAAGAAAAGGATCAAAACACTGGCACGCCGGAACCCTACTTCGGCAAGACCCTTTTTCAGGGGTTTGCGGTTTTCGACGGCCAAGACTTCATCCCGTTCGGCTCGTTCCACCGGCTGCCGATTTTTGGGACGGCCGGCTCCTTTGGGCATAAGGATGTGACCGCCAGATACGCTCTGTGGGAGGACGAAGAATGAGCCAGACAGTAAAAATTGATGAGGCCGCTCAGGCCGCGATTGCCGAGATCGTCGGCATACCGTGGGCAAAGGACTATTACGACAACACGCTTGACGAGGATCGTGACTTTCTCGCGCTTATTGAAAGGAGCGGGGCATCTGTAAGAGTCCTAGTCAAAGAAGGGGGATATATCGCCGACATGTGGCACTTCGAAGCCGAGCAAATCGCGAATTCGATCCTGCGGGCAGCGAAGGACGCAAAGGCTTTCCAAAAGGCCCAAACGGAGTGGGTAGGGGTACAGATGCAGCGCCTCAACTGCGAAATCAAGGGCACTCAGAATATGTGGGGCTACGGATTCTACGTGAACGGCAGGCATTATGAAGTCCACTTTACGACGAACGAGATAGCCCGCACCTGCGTCATCTTGAACCAAGCAGCAAAGCCGATCTTCCAGAAGGTTACTGAGGACGTGAGCAAGGTTTCGCTAGACGATGCGGCGTTCGTGCTCAAGACGTTCTTGCTATCGAAGATCAAGGAGAACGAAGAATGCCAGTCGAAATGAAAAAGGAAATCCGCAAGCGGGTCGCTTGCATGATAGGCACAACGCAAGAAGCGATTCGCAAAGCCGAAGCGGAGTGCGCTGGACGGTTGTACATGGGTCCAATCGACGCAACAGGAACGCTTGGCGGCTTTTATCTCCTCCACATTCCAGTCAAAGGAAAGATTGAGCCAACGCTTTACCCGCTTGATTGCTTCGTCAAACAGAAGGAGAGCGAGGAATGAAGAACGAAAAAGTGCACCGACGCCGTGCGCTCTTCGTGTTGGAAGCCATCGAGGTATGCGCCACGTCGTGTCGAAAGGACTGGAAAGGTCGAACTCCTCCGACCATTGCGGCCATCCGCAAGTTGTCCTACTGCGTCGGAGCGCTGAAGGACTATCGCTCGATCCGCATTCAGATGGAAAAGGAGGTCGAGGAATGAAAGCCAAGAAAAAGCGAACAAAGAAATACAACCCGAAGAAACACCGCATCGGCTACCTCGACATGCTCGACATCTCGGCGAATAAGGGGCTCAGCGATCGCGCCGCCGCCAGTATCGAGCTTGACTACCGCATTCACCTGCAGTCCTTCAGAACGGAGCCTTCGCACGAATCGTGGGCTTACCTCGTTGGGCTTCTGCTTCTCGCGGATCGCCTCTCATACGACCTCGAAGAAGGCGAAGAGTTCAGGCGTGAGATTGAACCGGCGTGGCGTCATGTCGACGCGGCCTGGCGCATCTGGCAAGAACGCAACGTGATCGCGAAAGAAAATCTGCTGCAAGCCGAAGCCCTGCTGCCGAACCTAATCGAACTTTTCAAGGGCTTCACCTACAAAGAGATGGACCAGGCTCTTCACTACGTGATGAAGCATCACCTGAAGCCGGTCCGTGTCATGAAAGAGGAAGGACTGATCGAATGAAGTACCGATTGCGCGACGAAAAAGCGCGAAGAAAACTAGAGACGTTGTCCGGTGGCAAATTCCACGAACGTCTGAACAAGTATGCAGCCGCGTTTGCGGATGCTCACAAAGCCGGGCGAATAACCGATCGCGAGCTTGCTGAGGGCATCACGGTCGGCATATGGATAGGCGCATGCCTCGCGCACGTCCGGATTGAGTGGCAGGACATTGAAGAGATCAAGGAGCAGGAATGACAAACCAAGACAACGAACGCTGGCGCACATTCAAGAAAGAGCGTCCGGAGCCCGGGCACTACCAGATCAGCCTCATCCCTCGTGACGGCCACAAAGGATTCTGCATGTACGCGTACTTCAACGGACGGGACTGGTACGACGAGCGCAATCGACAGCTGGACGTCAGCAGGTATCAGCTTTCTTTCCGTCCTTGGTGTGAGGACTACGAAGAATGATCGACGAAGAACTGAAATACATTGCCAGACACTACGGGCGAGACCATCAGACGCTCAAGGCTGCCGAAGAGTTCGGTGAGGCTGCGACGGCGGCTTCACGGCTCGCACTCGCCAGACAGGCCGAAGCATCCGGCGGCAAGTATCGGTGCATCACGGCGCTTGAAAACAACCTTGCGGAAGAGT
>OBCT01001033.1_pt1 | contig 7897 bp, 7 predicted proteins | sample 1495981 | NCBI WGS metagenome assembly OBCT01 (sample SAMN04168658, study PRJEB22393) | human gut metagenome | biome: human gut microbiome; feature: stool | host: Homo sapiens | collected 2014-03-24
CAGAGGTGCTGGGTTTGGGAAATAATCATCATAAGATGACATTCATAAATAATCCTCTATCATTTCAATATAAGATGGAAGAGAGTGAGCTACAGCAGAAACAAAAGTTAGCCTTGGTGGTAGCAAGACTATATGAACCGCAAAAGAAGCTATCATTACTGTTTAAGATTTGGAAACAGGTTGAAAATGAGGGAAATGATTGGCAACTTGTGATTGTCGGTGATGGCCCAGATCGAGCATTGTATGAAGAACAAGTAAAATTGTATGGACTAAAAAAAGTTTCTTTTGAGGGGAGGCAAACCTCATTTGAGTATTATCGTAAGTCTTCTATATTTTGTATGTCGTCTACTTGGGAAGGCTTCCCAATGACTTTATTGGAGTCATTACAGATGGGAGTTGTACCAATAGCAATGAACACTTTTCCTGCAATACAGGATATATTGAATGACGGAGAAAATGGCTATGTAGTTGAATGGGGTGATATATTTTCTTTTGCTCGGCATCTTATGGAGCTATTGGGTAATGAAGATATGTTGAGAAGTATGCAACAAAAAGCACTTGTATCTTCCGAGCGATTTGCAATAGGAAATATAACGCAAAAATGGATAAACATATTTAACACATTATCAAAATGAGAAAAGCATATATAATTCTGACAAGTTGGCGATTCTTTTTCCATTGGCTATATTTCAAGAATGCTCATAATCGCAATGATATGGAACAGGACTTATTACGGAATCTGAATCAATTCTGCTGGCCTACAGAGAAAGTTACATTTTATGGCTTTTGTTATCTAATGACTTTCTACATTATGTTTCGCAATATATTTTATGCTCGTGTGGGGAGAGAACATCATTGGTGGATGAAGGGATTGTGCATTCTTGCTGCACCACAACAATTTCTTGATATTACTTCAACTGGAGAATTGGGAGGAGGTTTGATAGTGCAACATGGATATAATACACTTATTTCTCCTGCTAAGATGGGGAAAAACTGTTGGATAAATCAAGGTGTGAGCATTGGACATCGCACGAAAGTTGGTCAGCCTGTTATTGGTGATAATGTGCGCATTGCTGCTGGAGCCTTGGTTCTTGGTGCTATAAAGATTGGGCGTGGTGCTACTGTGGCTCCAGGTGCTGTGGTAATGAAGCATGTGCCTCCGTATGCTATTGTGACTGGTAATCCTGCGAAGATTATAGGCTTCAATATGACACCGGAAGAAGTGGTGGAGTTTGAGGCAAAGGAATATCCTGAAGAAGAGCGTATACCTTTGATAAAACTTCAGAAGAATTATGAGAAACATTATATAAACAAACGTGAAGAAATCGCAGAATTTTTGTCATAAATATGTATACACTAAAAGAATACAAGAGAGCATGCAAAAATTTGCAGCTTGATACAAAAGAGATAAAAGTGGCGCTGTTAGGAGATACAGCTACGCAGTTTTTGGCTACTTCAATAAAGGGTGAGGGATTACTAAGAGGTTATAATGTAAATCTTTTCGAGGCAGAATATAACCAAGTGGAACGTCAGGTGATGGATCTTACTAGCGATTTATATAAATTTGGTGCTGACTACACTGTTGTGTTTCAGTCAACGCATAAGTTGTTGGAAAAATACAGTATTTTAGAGTCTGCCAAGCAGGTGCTGTTGGCAGAGGAACGCCTAGATTTCATCCGTCTGTTGTGTGAACAAGTGAAAGGACGTATTATTTACTACAACTATCCTGAGATAGATGATACGGTATTTGGTAGTTACGCCAGCAAAGTGCAAAATTCGTTTACCTATCAGCTTGCCAAACTGAATTTCGAATTAATGAACCTCTCGCAACAATATCATAATCTTTTTTTGTGTGATCTTGCAGGTGTGAGTGCTAAGAAGGGTAGGGATATGATGTTTGATTCATCGGTATATGTCAACACCGAGATGATACTAAGCCTTGACGCACTACCTTATGTGGCTTCACGAACAGTAGATATTATTGCCGCTGTTGAGGGGAAGTTCAAAAAGTGTCTGATATTAGATCTTGATAATACAGTTTGGGGGGGGATAGTTGGTGATGATGGTTGGGAAAATATTCAAGTGGGTCATGGATTAGGCATTGGTAAAGCATTTAGTGAGTTTCAGCAGTGGGTAAAGAAGCTGAAAAAACGTGGTATCATTATCGCAGTGTGTTCTAAAAATGATGAGAAAAAGGCGAAGGAACCATTTGAGAAAAATCCTGAAATGGTGTTGAAATTAGATGATATAGCCGTGTTCGTGGCAAATTGGGAGAATAAGGCTAATAATATCCATACTATTCAGAGTATATTGAATATTAGTTTTGACTCGATGGTATTCCTCGATGATAATCCGTTTGAGCGTAATATGGTGCGAGAGAATGTGGCTGGTGTAACTGTACCTGAATTGCCGGAAGATCCAAGTGACTATTTGGAATTCCTTTACTCACAGAATCTCTTTGAGACTGCCTCGTATAGTGAGGATGACAAGGAACGTACCAAACAGTACCAGGTGGAGGCTAAACGTGTATCGATGCAGAAGAGTTTTACTAACGATGCAGACTTCTTGAAGTCACTTGATATGGTGAGTGTTGTAAAGGGCTTTGATAAGTTCAATATTCCTCGTGTGGCACAGTTGTCGCAACGTAGTAACCAGTTTAACTTGCGTACGGTACGCTACACCGATGCAGAGATTTTTGCTATAGAAAAGAATGATAACTATGTTACTTTCTCGTTTACGTTAAAAGATAAGTTTGGTGATAATGGGCTTATATGTGTAATCATTCTAAATAAGAAGAATACAGAAACATTGTTTGTTGATACTTGGTTCATGAGTTGTCGAGTGCTGAAGCGAGGCATGGAAAATTTTGCACTCAACACTATTGTGGAATGGGCTAAGATCAATGGCTTTAAAAAGATTGTGGGGGAATACTTGCCTACCGCTAAGAATGCAATGGTAGAACAACACTATCCAAATCTTGGATTCACTAAGATAGAGGGGGGAGAAACTATGCAATATGTACTTGATGTTAACTCATATAAACCTTTTGAGTGCTACATAAAAAGGATAATAGAGTAATATGGAAACCATCAACCCCACAGATAATTGTTTTAATTTTATTCGGCTTTATGCATGTATCAATGTGTTGTTGTATCACATAGGATGGTTTATGGCTGTTAAGGTGCCTGTATTAAGTAGTTTGGTGAACCCCATTAATGGCGTGCCTGTATTCTTTCTGATAAGTGGTTTCCTAATATGGTTATCTATAGGTAGAACAAAGGATTTTATAAAAAGAGTCTTGAGATTATATCCCGAATTGTGGTTTAGTATTATCATTGAAGTAGTGTGTTTACTATTATTCTATGAAGGAATTGACATAGATGATTATTTACAGATGATAATACTTCAATCAACAGTGTTTCCCAATCATACTCCTGCAGCGTTTGATTCGTATGGCATAGGCTCTTTGAATATTTCACTATGGACTATTCCTATCATTATTCAATTTTATATCTCTATATGGTTCTTGTATAAGTGGTTAGATAAAAAAACAATAAGGGAATGGATAATTGTTATGCTTTTAAGTATCGTATGTGGAGTTATAATAGAATTGAAGTTACTTAATTTTTTGCCAGCGATAGTAAATAAAGTGATAGGGTTATCAATTTTATCATATCTGTGGATGTTTTTGTTTGGTAGTTTTGTGGCAAAGTTTTTTAGTGTTATTATGCCATTCCTTGTTAACTATTGGTATGTTAGTTTAATTGCATTGGCTATAAATGAGCTCTATCCTTTCTCTGTCGTCATTGTACCATATACATTAATAGGTTCAGTTTTATTGGCTTGCAGTATCTTCGGCATAGCGTACAGATTTAAGAAAATCAAAATCAAGCACGATGTGTCTTATGCGATATATTTATATCATATGCTATTTGTAAATGTAGCTATCCAAATAGGATACAGAGGTAATGTAATGGCCGTAGTAATAATTATTGCTTTGTCATTCATCTTTGCGTATTTCTCAACGATGGCTGTTGATAAATTTTATAAAAAAATCAAGTTAAAAGCAATATAAACCATTAAAGAAAAAATGATAGAACTTTTTAAGAATATGTCACTTGTGACTCATCAATTTGTGGTAACACAGGAAGTATACAAGGCATTTCAGATATGTAGTGGTGATATGAATCCACTACATACAGATTTGGAATTTGCAAAGAGTAAGGGATTTCCGGAATGTGTGATGTATGGTAATATAATCAATGCGTTTGTGAGTACACTGATTGGAATGTGTTTGCCATCTCCAGATGTGATTATTCACTCACAAGATATTCAATACAAGAAACCTGTGTTTATGAATGATGTGTTAGATGCTGAAATAAGAGTGGAAGAAGTTTTTGAAAGTGTAAATACAGTGGAATTAAAGTTTACTTTTCGTAATCAATATAGTCAGGTGGTGTCAAAGGGGCATGTACAAATTGGAGTGATATGAATATTTTAGTGACAGGTGGGACAGGTGGCTTAGGTAGAGCTATTGTTGAACGATTGGCACAATGTGCCGACAATCTTATATATTTTACATATTGTAGTTCGGACATCAAAGCAACTGCGATAACAGAAAAGTATGCAAATACTATCGCTTTTAAGTGTAATCAGACGAAGTTGGAGGATGTAGAAAGGCTTGTGACGGTTATTAAGACATGGAACCTTGATGTGTTGGTGAATAATGCGTGGGTCGGTTCACCTAGAGGAATACGCTTCCATAAATTGGAAAGTGAACAATTAATGGAGTATTTTCAGAATAATGTGTTGTCTTTGGTTGCCATTACACAGGCTGCATTGGAGGGAATGCGTAAAAGAAAGAATGGTCATATCGTAACTGTGTTAACATCTTCACTTGTAGGCATTCCTCCACTGGGTTATGGTATGTATGGTGCCACTAAGGCGTATGTAGCTCAATTGGCGAAGACATGGAGTAAAGAGTATATTAAGGTCGGTATTACTAGCAACTGTGTATCACCAGGATTTATGCAGACTGACTTTACTGCTGAAACAGATGAACGTGTGATAGAACAGTTGACTGAAGAGCATCCACTGAAACAGATATTGAAGCCTGAAGATGTGGCGCAGGTGATCGAATCTTTGGTGTATGCACCGAAACATGTGAATGGGGTAACAATCCCTGTGAATGCAGGCATGGAGATTTTATGAATTTCATGATTTATATAAGATGATACGTAAATTATTAGGATAAACTTTAAAAATAAATGAAAATGACAAAGAATGAAATTATGGTGCAGATACAAGAAATTTTCTGCGATGTGCTTGATAACGAGGATATTGTATTGACAGATACTACTACTTCTGATGATATAGAGGAGTGGGATTCACTGAGTCATATTCAGCTTGTGGTGAGTATAGAGAAGTCTTTTAAGTTAAAATTCACAGCGGCAGATATCTCTAGTTGGGGGAACGTAGGAGAGATGTGTGAAGCAATTGCGGCAAAGGTATAACAATTTGAGGTTCTTTATTCAAGAATACATCAGTATTATCAATCATTGCTATAGTCAAAATGTCTCAAAGAGATACTTCATTAGACAGTGTTGGAGGATTGATGATCCTTCATATGATATCCTTTCATCTGCGTGGATATCTGGGATATGAAGTGCTGGATTTGGAAAACTTCCTTTTTTTCTTTTTCATGCCATGGTTTTTTTTCAAGGCAGGTATGTTTTGGAAAATGGATAGTATTAAGAATGTTGTTGTCAAAGGTTATTGTCGTTTATTAAAACCCTTTATTATATTTTCTATAATCGGTCATCTCTGTTTTTGCATAAGGCTATTTGTTGAGCGTGATTATAACTGGGTACACTATGTTTTGTCTCCATTTAAGGCGTTGTTGAGATATGGTTGTGTAGCAGGTAATGAACCTCTTTGGTTCTTATTGTCGTTGTTTGTAATAAGGGTTTTATATACCTTATGCGCAAATTACAAGATACACTTTGTAATAGTGTTATTTGTAACAGCTTTGGTTGGATTCTTGTGTAATCTATATGCTCCTATAACAGAACCTCGCTATTTAGGAAATGTCAGTACTGGACTGTTCTTTTTTACAATGGGCAATTGGCTTTCTAACAGAACTTTAGAAGTAGATGGTAAAATACAATTTATAATAGCTATTACCTTGATACTATACATAGTATATCCATCTGCGGTGGATTTGTTTTATAATAAGGTGTTATATGGTAGCTACTTTATATGGATGATTCATAGTGTACTTTGTATTATAACAATCAATTATTTGTTCAGGCGTTATCCAATGATAGATGTAGTTGGACTGAAATATGTAGGCAGAGACAGTATGATATATTTTGTTATTCATCGTCTAATTATTTATAGTGTACAGAGCTTTTTTATTTATTTAGGATATGACGAAATTAATATTCCAGAATTTTGGACTGCTCTTATTTTGAGTATAATAATACTGCCACTGGCAGCTAAATACATAAAAGTGTAATGTTTTCGGGGACAATTATTAGAAAAATGATTAAGAAATATGGCAATAAAATATGATTATTTAATAGTAGGAGCAGGTCTCTTTGGAGCAGTATTTGCTTATCGAGCTAAAAAGGCCGGAAAGAGGTGTTTAGTAATTGACAAGCGAAATCACATTGGTGGCAATGTATACTGTGAGAACATTGCTGGCATCAATGTGCATAAGTATGGTGCACATATTTTCCATACATCAAATAAGGTTGTGTGGGAGTTCGTAAATTCTATCTCGGAGTTTAATCGCTATACTAATTCGCCTGTGGCTAGTTACAAAGGTAAGTTGTATAATTTACCTTTCAATATGAATACTTTCTACCAAATGTGGGGAGTATGTACTCCGCAGGAGGCGCAGGAAAAGTTGGAACAACAGCGTGCAGAGGCATTGGTAAAATTGAATGGAAGAGAACCTGCCAACCTTGAAGAACAAGCACAGTTGCTTATTGGAAAGGATATCTATGAGGCATTGATCAAAGGTTACACAGAGAAACAATGGGGGCGCCCTTGTACGGAACTTCCCGCTTTCATCATTCGTCGTTTGCCGGTACGTATGATTTTTGACAATAATTACTTCAATGATAGATACCAAGGTATACCTGTGGGGGGATATAACAAGTTGATTGAGAGTCTATTTGAGGGTGCTGATGTGCAACTAGAATGTGACTTTTTTGATACAGTGAATTCCATTAATTGTATGAACTGGCGTGGGATAGCTAAAAAGCTAGTCTATACAGGGCCTATTGATCAATTTTATGATTACAAATTCGGTCATTTGCAGTATCGCACAGTGGTATTTGAAACTTGTATTGAAAATACAGTTAACTACCAAGGTAATGCAGTGGTGAACTACACAGAGCGGGAGATACCTTATACCCGAGTTATAGAGCACAAACACTTTGAAATGTTTGGTGCTGAAATAGAGACCTGTTCGAAAACTGTCATAAGTAAGGAATATTCTATAGAGTGGAAACCTGGTATGGAACCATACTACCCAGTGAATGATGCACAGAATAATAGACTGGCAGATAAATATCGTGAAATGGCAAAAGCAGAGACAGATATCATCTTTGGTGGGCGTTTAGCAGACTATAAGTATTATGATATGGCGCCAGTAATAGAATTGGCAATGCGTTGTGAGGTGTAAAATAGGATTTATAGAAGAATATGACAGGTTTATTAAAAGACATATTTGGTGGTATAATAACAGTATTAAAAAGTAAGTATAAATTAATTTTTATTCTCTTTGCTTTATGGATATACCGTATTGATTTTATACCAGAAGATGGGTCTGGTATAGGAAAAGCAATACAAATAGTGTCTTTGTTTGGATTATTAGCTATATTATATA